>Ga0213828_1000233_pt1 | contig 57501 bp, 51 predicted proteins | sample MC6MC0897MG_FD_180664 | JGI IMG/M metagenome (GOLD analysis project Ga0213828, IMG submission 180664) | Enriched soil aggregate microbial communities from Iowa State University, Ames, United States - MC6-MC0897-MG | ecosystem: Environmental > Terrestrial > Soil > Unclassified | place: USA: Iowa...
CAACCCTATTGGTGCTGTTGCCGGCCAGGCATTGTTTAACCAGCTTGAGCTTGAAGGCTGGATTGTACTTCGTCATGACTGTCCCCTCGGTTGGACTGGGTGTCCAACTTTCGGGGGTCAGTTCACGCTTTGCTCCTGGTTGGGCCCGACTTCGTCGGATTCCTTCACTCCGGCGACGCTCCGTGGGCCCGCCGCCATCGGCCATCCATGGCCGGGGGCGGCTCTCGCGGCATCCATGCCGCTCGGCCCACTCCGCGCCGCCTGCGTTCAGCCTGCACCCAAGTCGCGTTTTGTGGTGTCTGGACTGTCTCGGCATGAAAAGCAGATCAAAAGCGGAGCGCGCATGAGCTATTGGTCCAGAACTCGTGTCACGGGTCTGACACAAAACCTGTGGGAGTCAGCTTGCTGACGAATGCGGTGGGTCATTGACATCAAGGATGATGACACGCCGCTTTCGTCAGCAAGCTGACTCCCACAGAAGAGCGGTGACCGATCATGCTGTGGGTGATCGATCATCAAGCATCAACCGGACAGCCGTCAGAACCGATACGCCACGGCGAGGTTGGACACGACCGTTCGGCTGGACTGAGAACCGGCATCGCCGCCGTAGTAGTCTCGCTCACCCGTTACTGAATCCTTGACCAGAACGCTGCCCTTCGCTTCAGCGTAAACCTGGTAATCAACGCCGGCCTTCAGCGACAGTTTCGGGTTGACGTCATAGGACACCGCCAACGCCAGGCTCTGCATCCGGCCGCTGTTGCCCTGATTGCCGATGAAGGTCAGGTCACGAAGGTGATGCTGATCGTAATCCCGCGCCTTCACCCACTGGCTGTATTTGAAACGGCTTTCAACCGTCCAGTCACGGTAGTGGTAGACACCGACCAGACCGACATAGGGCGTTTCGTAGGACTGTTGATAGGTGATGCCCTTCATGCCGGCCGGAATGTCCCCGGACACATCGCGATGCCCGTCGTCCGACGAATAGACGTAGCGACCGCCACGGGCCTGCCAGCCCAGTTCGTTGCGCTGATACCCCAGCATCACGCCAAGCGCCAGATCATCACGCTTCAGCGCCCAGGCGGTCGCAGCGACTTCCGCCTGTCAGGCCTTCTGCACGCGCGTGTCGGGGTGATCCGAGATGTGCGTCCAGCTCTCGCCCTCCTCGCCCAGCCAGTCGTAATCCTGCAGGTGACCATCACCCTTGGCCACTTTGGTCCAGCCTTTCGCCTCAAGGGAGAGCCAGTCCAGCGGATGGTAGGTCAGGCCCAGATGCAAGGTCGGTACCTGCTTAAGGTCCCAATTCAGCTGACTGACCTTCTCGCCGTCGTCAACGTCATACATCTTCTCCAGAGCCCGGCCGTTCAGCAGTCCCAAACCAAGGCTCATTTCGACGCCGCCCAGCTGGAACCGCTGTTCATCCGTGTGTGCGTGCGCAATCGCTTCCTGCCCCAACGTCGCGAGCCCCAGCAGCGCCAGCGTTTTCCGTACCTTCATCGACCATCCGCTCCTTTCATTCGAGGGTGCGCCGGGCGGCAACGCACCGCCACGGCAAGCGGCGAAAGGATGAACATCAAGGAAGGACATTTCTGCCAGCCCGATCCCAGGCAAGCGTGTGAAAGCTAAACGTTCCGGAGGGGATGTTTCCTACAAGAAGTAATGGGATCTAGCGCGTGAGGTTATTCAAGCGCTACCGCCCAAGATGCACGCCCACAAAAAAGGGCCGCCCGCTTGCACGGACGGCCCTTCTATCAGCAGCAACCGGCGTGAATTACGCCAGGCTTTTGCTCACCACCTCGTAGACGTCCGGCGACAGCTGACCAGAAGCGCGAATGCGCTCCAGCTCACCTTTCATCAACGCCTGACGGGCGCTGTCGTATTTGCGCCAGCGGGTCAGAGGCGCCAGTTGGCGCGAGGCGATTTGTGGATTGAAGCCGTTCAGCTCAATGACCAGGTCCGCCAGGAAGCGATAACCCGAACCGTCCGCCGCGTGGAAGTTGATCAGGTTCTGGCCAGCGAAGGCGCCAATCAGCGCACGCACCTTGTTCGGGTTCTTCAGGGTGAAAGCCGGGTGTTGCATCAGGGCTTTCACGCGGGCCAGGCCGCCGGGCAAGGTGCTGCCGGCCTGAACGCTGAACCACTGATCCATGACCAACGCGTTGTCCTTGAAGTTCTCGGCGAACACCGCCAGCGCCTTGGCCTTCTCGTCTTCGAACGGCGAGTTGACCAGCACGGCCAGCGCGGTCAGGCGCTCGGTCATGTTGTCGGCGTTGTCGAACTGCTCGATGGCCGCCGTCAGTACTTCTGGTTTGCCGGTCAGCATCAGGTAAGACAGCGCAATGTTCTGCAGCGCGCGGCGAGCGAAGTGCTCGGACTCGGCGATGTACGCAGTCTTTTTCGACAGTTCGCGGTTGGTCTGGTAACGCTTCCACAGCGCATCGCTCAGGCTGCTGGCCAGTTGCTGACGCGCAAATTCGCGGGCGGCGTGGATGGCATCGACGTCAGCCACTTCACTGATTTCGGTCAGGTAGGCTTCGCCCGGCAGCGACAGCATTTCGGCGACCATCGCCTGATCGAGGCTGTCGTCAGCGAGCACGGTGCCGAGGGCGGTCACCAGACGCTGATCCATGGCCAGACTCTCGCCTTTCTGGTGCTGGGCGATGAGTTCCTGCAGGACCTGAACCGACAATTGCTGGCCGGCATCCCAACGGTTGAAGCCGTCCGTGTCGTGCTGCATCAGGAACATCAGTTGATCGCGGTTGTACGGGAAGCTCAGTTTCACCGGCGCCGAGAACCCGCGCAGCAGCGACGGCAACGGCTGCTCGGTGACGTCGACGAATGTGAAGGTCTGTTCGGCTTCCGTGACCGAGATCACCCGCGAGGTGCCCGCTGCCGTGGCTTCGCCTTGCAGACGCAACGGAATTTCCTTGACGGCTGTATCGAGCAGGCCCAACGACACCGGAATCACGAACGGCTTTTTCTCTTCGCCCGGCTGGCCTGGGGTGGTCGGCGCGCTTTGGCGGAAGGTCAGGCTGTAGGTCTTCGCGGATGCATCGTAGGACTCGGTAACCGCCAGACGTGGCGTACCGGCCTGCGAGTACCAACGCTTGAACTGAGTCAGGTCCACGCCGTTGGCGTCTTCCATGGCCTTGACGAAGTCGTCGCAGGTCACGGCCTGGCCGTCGTGGCGTTCGAAATACAGGTCGCTGCCTTTGCGGAAACCCTCGGCGCCCAGCAACGTGTGGATCATGCCAACCACTTCCGAACCCTTTTCGTAAACGGTCAGGGTGTAGAAGTTGGAAATCTCGATGAAGCTGTCCGGACGCACGGCGTGGGCCATCGGGCCTGCGTCTTCAGCGAACTGGTGCGTGCGCAGGTAAGCGACATCCTGAATGCGCTTGACCGTGGCCGAGTTCATGTCCGAGGAAAAACCCGCGTCGCGGAACACCGTGAAGCCTTCCTTGAGCGAGAGCTGGAACCAGTCGCGGCAGGTCACGCGGTTGCCCGACCAGTTGTGGAAGTATTCGTGGGCGACAATGGCTTCAACACGCTGGTGCGCGGCGTCGGTCGCGGTTTCCGCGCGAGCCAGCACGGCGCTGGAATTGAAGATGTTGAGGCCCTTGTTCTCCATCGCACCCATGTTGAAGTCGTTGACCGCGACGATCATGAAGATGTCCAGGTCGTATTCGCGGCCGTAGACTTCTTCGTCCCAGCGCATGGACTTCTTCAGGCTGTCCATGGCGTGCTGGCATTTGTCGATGTTTTCCTGCTCGACATAAATGCGCAGCGTGACCTTGCGGTTTGTCATCGTGGTGAAGGTGTCTTCGATGCACCACAGGTCGCCGGCTACCAGCGCAAACAGATAGGCCGGCTTCTTGAACGGGTCTTCCCAGGTGATCCAGTGGCGGCCGTTTTCAGAGGGGCCCGCTTCAATCGGGTTGCCGTTGGACAGCAGGATCGGGAAATCTTGCTTGCTGGCGATGACGGTTGTCGTGAACGAGCTCATCACGTCCGGACGGTCGAGGTAATAGGTGATCTTGCGGAAACCTTCGGCCTCGCACTGGGTGCAGAACATGCCGCTGGACTTGTACAGGCCTTCCAGCGCGGTGTTGGTTTCCGGGTGGATCTTCACGCTGGTGTCCAGGGTGAAGGTCTCGGAGGTGGGCTGAACGGTCAGGCTGTCCGGGGTCAGTTCGTAATCGCCGGGCGTGAGGTCGACGTCGGCCAGTTTGACCGACAACAGTTCCAGCAACTGGCCGTCGAGCACCAGCGGCGGCAAACCTGCGCCGCGGGCCGGATTGCGGCGCATGACCAACTGCGCGTGGACCAGCGAGTGGTCGTCGAACAATTCGAATGTCAGGTGCGTCTCATCGATGAGGTACTCAGGCGCCTGATAATCCTTCAGGTAAATCATTTTCGGCTGTTCGGTGCGCATGATGCTGTCCTTATTCAGTTGCTCTACAGGTTGCACGTTCACGACTAGTGGTGAACGGCGAGCTGATAGGCCGTGTATTTGCGGATGTTGATCACGCCGGTGTCGAAGATCAGGTATTGACCCTTGATGCCCAGCAACGTGCCCTCGGCGATCGGATCCTTGTCCAGATTGAAGCTGACGATCTTGGTCGGGTAGGCCTCGACCGGATACTCGATCTCGATGGGCGCGACGTCGTTCAGCAACTGGATGGCCTGCAGGCCAAAACGCGCTTGCAGTGCAGACAGCCCCTCGGCGCAGGACTCGAACAATTGCTGACGGATGGCCGTCAGGTCAACCGATGGCGCATCGCCTTTAAGCAGCGCACGCCAGTTGGTGCGGTCGGCCACCTGACTGCGGAACAGGTCCTCGACGAAGCCCGACTGCTGGCGGGTCGCCACGCGCACGATCGGCAACGCCTGACTCGCACCCTGATCCAGCCAGCGCGTCGGCAATTGCGTGGCGCGGGTGATACCGACTTTAACGCCCGACGAATTGGCCAGATAGACCACATGGTCGGTCATGCAGAACTGCTCACCCCACGACGGATCGCGGCAGGTGCCGTGTTCGTGGTGGCATCTTTCCGGGCTCATGATGCACACGTCGCACTGCGCCAGCTTCTGCATGCACGGGTAGCAATAACCCTGGCTGAAGCTGGTCTTGGTGCGGCGGCCGCAATGGCTGCAATGGATCGCGCCCAGGTACTCCAGGCGCACGGTCTTGCCGATCAGGGGATTGACCGGGATTTCCGAATCACCCAGACGAAAAGCGTATTCAACCCGCGTGGCATCGAGCCGCGCGGACATCTTGTTGACGGAACCGCGACCAATCTCGATCAATGGATGGCATCCGACTTGAACAGGATGTTCGGCACGGGCGCCGACTTGGAGGCGCACTCCTGCGGGCCCATGTAACCGATACGCTGCTCTTCGGGCACGTTGCGCACTTCCCAGGCAATCAGCGCCTGCAACGACAGTTCGCGTTGTTCCTGCGTCAGCTTGCGGCCATCGGACCACTTGCCGATTTCCACGGCCAGCTTCAGGCTCTCGTAGATGTCCGGGGTGATGTTTTCGATCATTTCAACAAATGAGGACATGGGGCTCTCCCAGAATTAAGCGGGCAATTTTAATGTTTACGGCGAGCTAATGCACCGCCCACAAGACCTGTTGCACAACCGATGATCAGACCGCCGACGTGCGCCCCGTTGGCGATCTCGCCAAACCCGAGCAGGCTGATCACACCGGACATGCACAGCACCAGCCAGATCAGCATCATGGCCAGCACGCCACGCGGCAGACGGTAGATGGGGTTGGGTGCCAGCATTTGAAAGATCCAGCAGTGACCGAGCAGGCCATACAGCACGCCGGACAGCCCGCCGAACAGGCTCGGGCCGCTCCAGAAATACTGGCCGTAGTTGGAAAATGCACTGAAGGCCAGGGTCAGACCCAGCAGATGCCAGCTGCCCTGCCGCGTCTCGATACGTCGCCCCAGCTCCCAGAACCACAACGCGTTCATGACCAGGTGCAACACGCCGAAGTGAATCAGCATCGGCGACACCACACGCCACCACTGCCCTGCCGCCAGCGACACCTCGACCGGGGTGAACATCACGTAATCACCGCTGACGCGGAAATCGTTGAACGTCAGCCAGCTCAGCGCTTCGTAGTTGTCGCCCAGCAGCGTCACGCCCGCGACGATCAGGCACACCAGCAACACGATACTGGTGACCGGACTGCTGCGCACCTGCACCAGCGGGCTGGGCCGGGTCACGGCGACCACTTCGCGACCGGGTGGCAGCTGAGCGGTGGGATCGCCCTGCGGATACTGTTCGTACAGCTGACGAATGTCATCGGCCAACGATGGCGCGTCGGGCACCCAGAGCACCTGCTCACCGGCTTCTTCGCTGACGCGATGCGGCACGTTGAGGCGTCGCAACAACTCGACAAAACCGCTGAGATCGGTGTTCAGCGGTAAGCGCAATACAGCGACCGGATTCATTGGGCATTCTCCGGCCGTGTGACATCGACCCAGACGAATTTTCCAGGGTCGATTTGGGTTTCCTGATCGAGCCGGTAGGCCACCAGCTTGCCGTACAGCACAGCACTGTAATCGAGACACGCAAGGTTCGGGCGGATCGGCGCGGGCACGCCACTGCGCCAATAATGGCCGACAAACAGTAATGGCTCATCGGCGCCATAGCGCAGCAAGGCATTTTTCTCGCTGTCGGACAGCGGACGCTTGGCCACGGGTTCCGGCAAGGCATCAGGCTGGAACACCACGTCGCCATAGGTCTGCGGGTCGTCTTCCCAGAACTTGGTGCGGAAGGATGCCCGTGTCAGGCCGTCGCCACCGGTGAGCGTCATGCCGTGCGGCAGGCGCATGTCGGTGCCGCGCAAGAGCCGGTCGAATACGGCGCTGGCAAAACTGCCCGGCACCGCCGACGCCTGAACGAAATGCTGATCGATCCGGCCATCGCCATGGGCGCTGCGCAACGGTTCGATCAGGCTCGCATCCCAGCAGGCATGCACCAGCCGGAAACGCTCGGCGTCGACGAACAACGGCAGCTCGTAGAACCAGTTGAGGAAGTCTTTCCAGTCACCGGGGTGCTGTTCGAACTGCGCCAGCGTTTCACCCAGCAGACGGGCATGGCGCGGAGTGTGTTCGCGCACGAACTGTTTGCCGGTTTCCGGCGGTGCAGGCGTGCTCCAGCCCAGCGCGTTGAATTCATGGTTGCCCATGATGCAGAACGCCTGACCGGCCACGACCATGTCATGAACGATGTGCAGCGCCTCGCGAATACGAGGGCCGCGGTCAATGATGTCGCCCAGAAAAAGAGCGATGCGTTCAGGGTGGCGCCAGACGCCAGCCTGATAGCGATAACCGAGGGTGTCGAGCAAGTGCTCAAGGGTCTGGGCACATCCATGCACGTCACCGATCAGATCGTAGCTACGCGCGGGATCGAGCATCAGTCGCCCCCGCCGCCAAGCCGACTGCCCCAACCGAGTTTGGTCCGGCAGACTTCGTAGTAATTGTGGTCGAGCGGGTGAATGAGTCGCAGCTTCTGGGGTTTCTTCTTAACGGTCACGGTATCACCCGGCGCGCAGGTGAAGTGGTTTTGTCCATCGCAGGAGACCTGTGGATAAATCGTCATGTCCTTTGAGACAACGATTTTCAGCTCACTGTTGCCGTCGACGACAATTGGCCGCCCGGACAGCGTGTGCGGGTACATCGGCACGATGACAATGGCGTCCAGTTTCGGGTGCATGATCGGCCCGCCCGCCGACAGCGCATAAGCGGTAGAGCCGGTCGGCGTCGCGACAATCAGGCCATCGGCCTTCTGGCTGCAGACGAACTGGCCGTCGATGTAGATTTCGAATTCGATCATGCGCGTGGACTTGCCAGGGTGCAGCACCACGTCGTTGAGCGCGTCGCCCTGGCCGATGGCTTCGCCGTGCCGGCGGACTTCGGCTTGCAACAGAAAGCGGTTCTCGACCAGATAATGGCCGTCCAGCACCTCGGCGACCTTCACTTCCAGCTCGTCAGGTCGGATATCGGTCAGAAACCCGAGGCTGCCACGGTTGATGCCGAGCACAGGGACATTGTGCTTGGCCAGCGCACGGGCGGCGCCGAGCAGGCTGCCGTCCCCCCCGACGACGATGACCATGTCGCAGACTTCGCCGAGCATCTTGCGCGAAGAGGTCTGCATGCCGTGCCCCGGCAGCACTTCGGCGATGGCGTCTTCGAGGATGACGTGCAGGTGCCGCGACATCAGGAATTTCTTGAGTCGGCGAACGGTCTCGAGCACTTGGGAACTGCCCAGGCGACCAATGATGCCGATATTACGAAATTGCTCCATGGGGCTCCCGCAGGGTCGATGCACATAAAGAAGGCGATTATGGGCGAAGGGGTCGGGGGCGGCAAACCGACAAGCGTAATCGGCGCGATTGCCTGCCGCTGATAGCGGGTTCTGCCTAACGGCAGAAGCGTTCCGCCTTCGGCGGGTTACTTGAAAAGACACCAAGTAACCAAGTGTCCTGGCTCCTGGCTTGGCCCTCCTGCGTCGGGTACCCGCACTCCGACGACGCTCCGTGGGCCCGCGCCGAACGGCATGGATGCCGCGAGAGCGCTGCCAGGACATGGATGTCCGTTCAGCGCGGACCCACGGAGCGTCGCCGGAGTGAGCAACCCGCCGAAGGCGGAACGCTTCTGCCGTTAGGCAGAATCCTGTCAACATAGCCGTGACTAACGATACGAGCCAATCCCGACCTGCACCGTGCCACGCCCCACAACACCCGCTATTCTCCCCCAATGACCCCATTCCCCACCCTCACCGCCCTGCCCCGTCAACTCCGTACGCCTCAAGTGCGCGACCTCGCATGGGCGATTCTTTCGCCGCCGATGCTTGCGGTGACCGAGTGGCCGCAGCGTCACCCCTTGAGCGGCAGCGACTGGGTGCAGCATCCCGAGGATTTGGCTGACTTCCTGCGCGCGCTCGATCAGGACAGCAGCGCATTGCTCGACTGGCTATCGAAAAGCTCGATCCGCCGTCTGGGTCTGTATTACGAACGCCTGTGGCACTTCGCAATCCGGCACGCGCCGGGCGTGGACATGATCGCGGCCAACCTGCCGATCCGCATCGAAGGCCGCACGCTGGGCGAACTGGATATGCTGCTGCGGGACCGGGATGGCGTTCACCACGTCGAACTGGCGGTCAAGTTTTACCTCGGGCCTCAGGACGGAAACGGTGAGGACCCGGCGCGCTGGCTGGGACCGGGCTCCCATGACCGGCTCGACCTGAAGCTTGCGCACCTCAACGAGCATCAGCTGCCAATTTCGGCGAGAGACGAAAGTCGTCAGGCGCTCGCGGCACTGGGCATTGAGCCGCTGGACAACCCTCCGCTGAAGGCTGAACTGTGGCTCGGCGGATACCTGCTCTACCCATGGCCTCACCACGCCGGCTCACCCGAGGGCGCCAATCAGGATCATCTGCGCGGGCGATGGTTGCATCAAAAGGATTGGCCGAGCTTCGCCGCCGGACATCCCGGAGGGCGCTGGCAACTGCTGCCCCGTCACGCCTGGCTGGGACCGGCGCGCTACGACGAGGCGTGGAGCGCCGGTGAGTTTCAGGCCTGGCTGGAGCAACTCGCGCCAATCGCCCCGGCGCAATTGCTTGTTCGCCTGATCGAGACGCCCGACGGTCATTGGGAAGAGGCCGAACGGCTCTTTCTGGTGTCTGACCTCTGGCCCGCTGATGCAGACGCGGGTGCGGTCACACACTCAATCTCAGCACCAGCGCCGCCAGCGTGATCAACAGCACCGGCAGTGTCAGCACGATGCCGACCCGGAAGTAATACCCCCAGCCGATGCTCACGCCTTTGCGCGCCAGCACGTGCAACCACAGCAAAGTGGCCAGACTGCCAATCGGCGTGATCTTAGGCCCCAAGTCGCTGCCAATGACGTTGGCGTAGATCATCGCTTCCTGAAGCGGGCCATGCGCCTGGCTGGCGTCGATCGACAGCAGGCCAATGAGCACGGTCGGAAGATTGTTCATCACCGAAGACAACAACGCCGTGAGCACGCCCGTCCCCATCGCCGCGCCCCAAAGGCCATGTTCAGCAAACCGGTCCAGCCAGCCCGCGAGGTAGGTGGTCAGGCCTTCGTTGCGCAGCCCATAGACCACCAGGTACATACCCAGCGAGAAAATCACGATTTGCCACGGCGCGTCTTTCATCACCTTGCGTGTGGAAATCTTGTGGCCCTTGGCGGCAATGCCCAGCAGGATCGCCGCGCACACCGCCGAGATCGCACTGATCGGAATGCCCAGCGGTTCCAGCGCAAAACAGCCCACCAGCAAGATCACCAACACCCACCAGCCCGCCAGGAACGTGGCGCGGTCGTGAATGGCAGAGCTCGGTTCAGCCAGTTGCGAGGCGTCGAACGTCTTGGGGATGTCGCGACGGAAGAACAGCATCAGCACCGCCAGGGTTGCAGCGACGCTGACCAGGTTCACCGGCACCATCACCGAGGCGTAGCGATTGAAGCCGATGCCGAAGTAGTCAGCGGAGACGATGTTCACCAGATTGGAAACCACCAGCGGCAGGCTTGCAGTGTCTGCAATGAAACCGGCGGCCATGACGAACGCCAGCGTGGTCGCCGGTGAAAAGCGCAGCGCCAGCAGCATCGACATGACGATCGGCGTGAGGATCAACGCCGCGCCGTCGTTGGCGAACAAGGCGGACACCAACGCGCCCAGCAGCACGATGAACGCAAACAGCGAGCGGCCCTTGCCATTGCCCCAGCGCGCGACGTGCAACGCCGCCCAGTTGAAGAACCCGGCTTCATCGAGCAGCAGGCTGATGATAATCAGCGCAATGAACGTGCCCGTGGCGTTCCAGATGATGTGCCAGACCTGAGGAATGTCCGTCAGATGCACCACACCGAAGAGTAATGCCAGCACCGCGCCGGACGTCGCACTCCAGCCGACCCCCAGTCCTTTCGGCTGCCAGATGACTAAGGTGATGGTAACCAGGAAGATCAGGGCGGCTATGAGCATTTAACGTCGGGTTCTCGGGAGCAGGATGGCGAGGATGCCAAGCAACGGCAGGAATGAGCAAAGGGTGTAGACATAGACGATGCCGTGAAGATCCGCGAGGTGGCCTAATAATGCTGCACCAATGCCGCCAAAGCCGAACATCAGGCCGAAGAAGATCCCGGCGATCATGCCGACGTTGCCTGGAACCAGTTCCTGGGCGTAAACCACGATGGCCGAAAATGCCGAAGCGAGGATGAAGCCGATGATTACGCTCAGCACGCTGGTCCAGAACAGATCGGCGTATGGCAGCGCGATCGTAAACGGCGCGACGCCGAGAATAGAAAACCAGATCACCGCCTTGCGGCCGATCTTGTCGCCAATCGGGCCACCGAAAAACGTCCCCGCCGCCACCGCTGCCAGGAACATGAACAGGTGCAGTTGCGAGCTGGCCACGGTCAGCTGGAATTTATCGATCAGGAAAAAGGTGAAGTAGCTGGTGAAGCTGGCCATGTAGAAATACTTGGAAAACACCAGCAACGCCAACACCACCAGTGCGCCGGTCACGCGGCCCTTGGACAGTCCGTGAGTCGCCGCCTGACCGGCTTTCAGCTTGAACAGCGCAAGGTGCTTTTTGTACCAGCGGCTGATGACGTACAGCAGCCCCACCGAGAACAAGGCGATCAGACCGAAGTACGCGATATGCCCCTGCCCGAACGGGATGATGATCGCGGCGGCCAGCAACGGCCCGATGGCAGAGCCACTGTTGCCCCCGACCTGGAAGCTGGATTGCGCCAGACCGAAGCGGCCACCGGACGCCAGTCGGGCGATCCGCGACGCTTCGGGGTGGAAGGTCGACGAGCCGATGCCGATCAGACCGGCCGCCAGCAGGATCAACGGGAAACTGCCCACGGTCGCGAGCATCAGCACACCCGCCAGAATGCACAAAGATCCTACCGGCAACACCAACGGGTTCGGGTGGCGGTCGGTGTAATAACCGACCCAAGGCTGCAGCAACGACGCCGTAACCTGAAACGTCAGGGTGATCAGCCCCACCTGAGTAAAACTCAAGCCGTACGACGCTTTGAGCATCGGATAGATCGACGGCAGGATCGACTGGATCAGGTCATTGAGCAGGTGCGCCAGCGCCACGGCACCAATGATGCGCATGACCAGCGGACTGGATTGAAGGGTCGTGGGGGTCGCGGTCGAGGGGCTGGTGACGGCCATCGGGTTCATCCATCGGACGGTTGAGCGCCGCACGCGAGATGATGACAAAAGATGTCGGCGGCATAAGGGGTCGCCAATGTGCCATTTTTTGGGGCAGTGATGCCATGTTTTGTTGCGAGTTTGCGGGGCTCATCTCATCAGACTCTTCTGTGGGGGTGAGCTTGCTCACTCCCACAGGGACGGCCCAAGCCCTAGGCGGCGGGCTGCATCGCTGGACGCCGGGCCAGGCTGCCGTCCACATCGTGCAGCGACACCTTCGAGGTCTCGGGCAATGCCAGACCGCCGACCAGGCCCAGAAGCGCGATCACAATCAGGTAGAACGCAGGCGACAGGTTGCTGCCCGTCAGGCCGATCAGCCAGGTCGCCATCAGGGGCGCGGTGCCGCCGAAGATCGTGTACGCCATGTTGTAGGTGATTGCCGAGGCGGTGTAGCGCGTGCGTGTCGGAAAGGTTTCCGACAGCAATGCCGCTGTCACCACGTTACACAGGACGGCGCCGGTCGCCAGCAGCATCACCCCGACGATCGATCCGGTGAACATCCCGGAACTCGCCATCAGGAACGACGGATACACCACTACCGCCAGCAGGACACAGGCGGTAATCACTGTCGCCCGACGCCCGACCTTGTCGGAAAACGCCCCGGCCACCGGACACATCACTGCGGCGAACAGCAAGGCAATCAGCGACACAAGCAACGCAGTCGCCCGGCTCAAACCACCCGCCACTTGCAGGTAGGTCGCGAAGTAGGTGGTGAACATGTAGAACGACAGCGCCGTCAGCGAAATGAACGCGCCCAAGGCGCAGATCGCCCCACCGTGATTGCGCAGGGTTTCCTTGAGCGGCGAATGCGCGACGGCGTGTTCCTCGGTGACCGCCTGGAACGCCGGAGTTTCGTCGAGCTTCCAGCGCAGGTACAGACCGACCAGCCCCAGTGGCGCAGCAACCAGAAACGGCAGGCGCCAGCCCCAACTGCTCATGGCGTCGGCAGACAGCGAGGCCTCCAGCGCATACGCGAAAATCGCCGCTGCGGCGAACGCCGAGAAGGTCGAAACGGGCACGAAACTGCCGTACCACGCGCGCTTGCCCCGTGGGGCATGTTCCATCAGGTAGGCACAGGCACCGGCGTATTCGCCACCGGCCGAGAACCCTTGGGCGCAGCGAATGATCGTGAGTAACACCGGTGCCGTCACACCGATGGCGGCGTAGGTCGGTAGCAGCCCGATGATCGTGGTCGCCCCGGCCATCAGCAGGATGGTAAACGCCAACGTGCGTTTGCGGCCGATCCTGTCCCCGAGCATGCCAAAGAACAACCCGCCCAACGGACGGAAAGCAAAGGCCACGGCAAACACCGCGAAGGTCTTGAGCAATGCCACGCTGGCATCGCCGCTGGGGAAGAATTGCTGGGCAATAGTGGTTGCGAGAAACCCATACACGGCGAAGTCGAACCATTCGACGAAATTGCCGATCCCGGCCGCAACGATGACTTTTCTCAAAGTGGCAGGGTCAACCTGCTCAATGGCTGGAGTGGTCATGCAAACCTCGGCGCACGTGGGAAAGATCCGATTATCGGTACAGCGCCTGAGCCGCCTGACTCCAGAAGTGTCGCCGACATACTCAGGACCGACCTGTCGAGGTGTCTGGTCCGCAGGATTCGTGCCAGAGAGCGCGCGCGACGGGATAGGTATGCCCTCATTCTTTCGCCAAGCGACGAAACCCCGTGGGGGCGAATTCATTCGCGAGAGGCCGGAACATCCAGCACATCGCTGTCGGATGTAGCACCGCAGCACGAATGAATCAGCGTCCGCCCGCCCCCGCGACGAATGCTGTTTTTCCTTGAAGCCCGCCAGTGTGTACGAAGATCAGCCTGGAGCCCGCGGCAAAACGCCTAGCATCGACCTCCTGCCGCAACGCCAATAACGCCTTGCCGGTGTACAACGCCTCAAGCGGGACACCACTCTGCTGTTCACACTCAGCGATGAACACCATCAGCTCGGGATCGGCTTTGGCGAAGCCGCCTCGGCTGGCATCGAGCAATTCGTAACGCTGATCGTGGGACTTGCCGAGGATGGCCTGAATGTTCTGCGCAACGCCATGCCCCTCGGGCACTGCCATCGCCCCATACACCTTGTGCCCTTCCGACTCCGCAAGCACAAGGCCCGCCAAGGTGGTTCCCGTACCGCAGGCCAGCCACCAGCCGTCGTAGTCCTCCCAGCCGAGATCAGCAAGCTGGCTGCGCGCATGACTCACGATCTCGGCGCAGCCCAACGCGCCGTCCAGCCCGCCGCCGCCTTCTGGGACCGGGTGCAGCTGTGGATAACGCTCACACCACGGCGCCCAGAAATCCGGTTCATGCCGGGCGCGGTAACCGGCATAGCCCAGCCAGTGCAGCGCCATGCCGAACGCCTGCACATCGAGCATCGTAGGGGTTTGCACCGGATGCCCGCGCACCAGCCCGACCGTTGCAAAGCCAAACCGCTTCCCCGCTGCGGCCAGTGCATGAAGATGATTGGAATGCGCGCCACCGAGGCTGATCACACCTTCAGCGCCGGCCTGTCTCGCGGCCCTCAGATGATGTTTCAGCTTGAACCACTTGTTGCCGCTGATCAGAGGGTCGATCAGGTCGAGACGCAGGATGGCGACGTCGATGCGGGCGGCACGAAGCCAGTCGAGATGGAGGGGTTGCAGCGGGGCGGGAGGGAGCATGGTGATCATTGATCAATCAAAGAAGGCGGAGTTTACCACCGCAACTGAGCCCTGCCGGGCTCAGTCCGCCATGATAGTCACGACCGCCGATACGTGTAGGATCGACCAGGGTGGCTTTCCTACAGGGTGAAGCGGGCATTCGCTCCTTACAGCTCTGCCGCCAGTCGCGAGCCCTGGTTGATTGCACGCTTGGCATCGAGCTCAGCCGCAACGTCCGCGCCACCGATCAGGTGCACGCTCTGACCTGCCGCCTGCAAGCCATCGTAGAGTTCACGCAGCGGGTCCTGACCTGCGCAGATCACCACGTTATCCACCGGCAGCAACTTCTCCTCGCCCTCCGCGCCGATGCGAATATGCAAACCAGCATCGTCGATCTTCAAGTACTCGACGCTGTTGAGCATCTGGACCTGCTTATTCTTGAGCCCCGTGCGATGAATCCAGCCAGTGGTTTTACCCAGGCCATCACCGACTTTCGAGGCCTTGCGCTGCAGCAGGAACACTTGGCGCGCGGGTGCATGCGGATGAGGTTTGATCCCGGCCACACCACCGCGCGCCGACAACGCGCCATCGATGCCCCACTCTTCCCAGAACGCATCGCGGTCCAGACTGGTGGAGACGCCCTGATGCACGAGGAATTCCGAGACGTCGAACCCGATGCCACCTGCGCCAATCACCGCCACCGATTTGCCCACCGGTTTGCGCCCCAGAATCACGTCCAGATAGCTCAGCACCTTGGCGTTGTCGACGCCTGGAATGGCCGGAGTCCGAGGGGCGATACCGGTCGCCAGAATGACCTCGTCGTACCCCTTGCCCACCAGGTCGTCGACCGCAACGCGGGTGTTCAAGCGCACATCGACACCGGTGGTCTGGAGTTTGCGACTGAAATAACGCAGGGTTTCGTAGAACTCTTCCTTGCCCGGGATGCGTTTGGCGATATTGAACTGACCGCCGATTTCGCCGGCCGAGTCGAACAGCGTGACCGCATGCCCACGCTCTGCGGCGACGGTGGCCGCTGCCAGACCCGCCGGACCGGCCCCAATCACCGCGATCTTCTTGATCTGCTTGACCGGCAGGTAGTTGAGTTCGGTTTCGTGACACGCGCGCGGATTGACCAGGCAACTGGTGAGCTTGCCACCGAAGGTGTGATCCAGACACGCCTGGTTGCAACCGATGCAGGTGTTGATTTCGTCACCGCGACCGGCCGCGGCCTTGTTGACGAAATCGGCGTCCGCGAGAAACGGACGCGCCATGGACACCATGTCGGCATCGCCTTCGGCCAGCACCTGCTCAGCGACTTCCGGCGTATTGATGCGGTTGGTGGTGATCAGCGGGATCGACACCGACCCGCGCATTTTTGCCGTGACCTTGGCGAACGCCGCACGCGGCACTTTGGTGGCGATGGTGGGAATACGCGCCTCGTGCCAGCCGATGCCGGTGTTGATCAACGTTGCGCCGGCCTGTTCGATGGCCTTGGCCAGTTGCACGACTTCTTCCCAGGTGCTGCCGCCTTCGATCAGGTCGAGCATCGACAACCGGTAGATGATGATGAAGTTCGCGCCAACGGCCTCGCGCACCCGACGCACGATTTCCACCGGCAGGCGCATACGGTTTTCGTAGCTGCCGCCCCAGCGGTCGGTCCGGTGGTTGGTGTGCGCCACGAGGAACTGGTTAATGAAATAGCCTTCCGAGCCCATGATTTCGACACCGTCGTACTCGGCGGTCTGGGCCAGGGTCGCGCAGGTCACGAAGTCCTGAATCTGCTTCTCGATGCCCTCCTCATCCAGTTCCTTGGGCTTGAACGGGTTGATCGGCGCCTGAATCGCGCTGGGCGCAACCTGCTTGGGGCTGTAGGCATAACGGCCTGCGTGCAGAATCTGCATGCAAATTTTGCCGCCAGCCTCGTGTACGGCCTTGGTGACGATGCGGTGATGATCGGCCTCTTCGGGAGTGGTCAGCTTGGCCGCACCCGAATAGACCCCGCCTTCGGCATTGGGCGCGATACCGCCCGTGACCATCAGGCCGACACCGCCACGCGCCCGCTCGGCAAAGTAGGCCGCCATCCGTTCAAAGCCGCCCGGCTTCTCTTCAAGACCGGTGTGCATGGACCCCATCAATGTGCGGTTGCGCAGGGTCGTGAAGCCCAGATCCAGGGGAGCGAGCAAATGCGGGTAGTGTGCGGCGGCCATAAAAACTCCATCGAGCATCATCACGGGACGCGAGCACTCTGTGGCGCTCGTCGAATTCATCAGGGACTTTAACGATAGCCCTGTTCATGACGCAGACAGTAAACAGCCAGTGGGTCACGCTCAATGACCGAAAGTGACAAGTTAATGATCGAGATGCGCAGCGGATCACCCATTAAGGCGCAATGACTTGGATTATCCGAATAGAGAGGCAGAGGCTGGCCTTGGGGCAAGGCCAGCGTAAACATTCAACAGCGAGGGGATCAACGACCCAGCATGACCGTTTGCATTCGCGCCTGGGCTTTTTGAACGCTCTGGGCTTGTGCGTTCAGGTCCTGCAACAGCGCGTTCAGTTCCGCCTGCACTTTGGCGTCCTGAACCTTGACCACCGCGCCATTGATTTCAATCTGCGCCTTATGGGCATCGACGTAATCGGCCACCTTCAAACTGCTGTCCAGAGTGCTGTTGATCTGAGGCACTACGCTCAGGAATGTGGTGGCGGGGACAGTCACGGTCCGGTCATACGCGCTGTCGTAAACCGCTTTCAGGTCTTCAGGCTGTTTGAGCTGGGCATGGGCACTGTCGGCCTTGGCCTGTTGCGCCTTGAGTTGCGTGGCCATGTCGTTCAAACCGCTTTGCACCGCCTTGAGGTCGTCACGGCGCGAAACCACATCACCCAACGAGCGCACGGCGCTTTTCTGGACAAGAGTGCCCAACGGTTTGACGCTGGCGTCCATGTCGCTGTTGAAATCAGTGATCACCGCGTAGTGGGTTACATACTCGCCAAACGACTTCGATTCATCGGCCGTCAGTTTGGGCACATGAACCCCCGGTTTGTCGACGATGCGAGTCTGCAGAAATTGCTTGAATGCGGCGCGCTGGTCAGGCTCGCTGCTGCCGCAAGCGGCCAGTGCGAGGGGAAGCGCGATGGCGAGCAACCAGTGAGGGCGGAACGAGACGTTCATGTCGGTAAATCTCCAGGCAGTGAATAAACCCGTGGCAGCCGAGTGCCACTCACGAGCGGATGATGAATGAGGCGGGGTCACGCTTCGAAAAATCGCTGATGCAATGGCGACCTGCGAGCGACTGAACCGGTCGGTGCTAGAACCCCATGACATACCGCTGCACGTAATCGTGCAGCGTAAAAGCAAGCAAAAGGCCGCCCACCATTGTGAGCAGATCCAGCAAGCGGGCACGACCGCATTGCGGCGTTCGCAGACGCCATCTGAAATACCAGGGGCCAGTGCAGGACACCAACCCATAGCCCAGCAACATGAATGCACCGGCAAAATCCCACGGCCGGGCGACTTCGACCGAGTGACCTGCCCAAGCGCTCCGCAACGGGTAGACCACCAGGTAGTAGAGCCAGCCGAGTGCGAGTGCCACCAGGACACTACCGATCGGCCACAGCGGAAAGCCTCGGGGCTCGGCCGGCACCTGGTCATCAGTGTCACGACCTTCCAGCAGGTCAGTCATCCGGGGCCAGCCCGACTCGCCCGCCAGCGATATCGACGTCTGCCCGTGGGCGTTGGGTGCCAGTGGATCGGCACCGCGGCGTAACAGCGCATGAACCACGGAGTAATTGCCCGCCAGCACTTCCCGGTGCAGCAGTGACCAGCCATCGGGATCACAGTCGCCAATCACCTGCGGATTCGCCTGCAACGCCTCTTCGACTTTCTCTCGCATGTTCAGCGCCATCGGATGCTCGGCATGCTCAAGTGTCGCGAGCGTTTGCCGGTCGGCCGCGCTGTCCAGATTTCGGGATAACAACCAAGGTGCGTGACCCTCTGCGGCAGGCACCACTTCTATGGTCCCTGGCTCGCCGAAATCCAGTCCCCAGGCCCGGTCATGCTCGTCGCGGGCGGCGGCGGACATGCCGCCACGCAAGGCATCCACGGTAAACCCGCCGTACACACGGCCATCGCGTACGTACATCCAGTCATTGAGCGCGGCCAGTGACAACGACACCGCATCGGACGCCTTCAACGACGTCACCCAGCGCGGCTCGTTCATCAACACACCCGAGATGGACTGCCCGTCGAACGCGATATCGCTTACCCACATGTTCTCGACAGAGGGCGCCTGAGGGTCATTGCCGTCGACGGCGAACGACATCTTCACCGCTGCCATGTCGAGACTCTTGACGATTCTGCGCGATTCCCACGACAGTTCTCGCCAGAAAAACTTGAAGGTCGCCTGCGCGCTGATGACGGCAGCCTTGAGCTCATCGCTCTCGCCTTCAACGCTGTAGATGATGTGTTCGGTCATGGGCCAATCGCTCCGTCGTTCAACTCAACACACCATTCAGAGCAACACTGGCGCAGCCTGCTGAAGATCCGAAGCCGTCTCTTCCACCAACAGTCTCACCGTGCTGAGGAACAGGTCATGGCTCAGGATGCCGGTGGCGATGGTCGACAGCACGACCTTCCCTGACTCGTCCTTGATCACGACCTTTTCGCTCCAGGCGTTCAGGTCAACGGTGCGTAGCGTAGCCACCGGCACTTGGCTGTCCTGGAGGTGCAGGACGTCGCGGGACACCCGGATCGGCAGCGTCTTCACGTTCAGGAAATCGCCGCCCATGCGTTTGCGCCATACCTGCGCGGAGTCGATGTAATTGAACGTCACGCTGCCGCCGGTCTGGAGCGTATGCAGCACCTCTGGCTGCCGGGCATTGAGATAGAGTTCGCGGAACAATTGCTGGAAATCCTGGAAGCCTTTGAGCGCTTCGATCACGCGATGGAAGGGTTCGCTTGCGTTGCGACGAAACGCCAGATTGGTCACCAGCCCCGTGAATCCCGTCTGCCCCGAACCGAACAGGTAGAGATCTTCGATCTCGGTGAACGCCAGATAGGTTTTCTTGCCGTGGGTGATGTGGGCGATGCCGCGCTCATACAGCTCGTAGCGGCTCTGACGCAATTTCTTGTGCCACGCATGGACACCAAATGCTCCCAGGCCGAGGACCGCCAGGAATGCGCTGGTGCAGTAAATCAGCAGGGTGGCGCTGGAAAACTCAAGCGCGCTGCCGCGTTGGGTCGTGAGCGTGACTGGCCCCGAACCGCTGACGGGGAGTAAGGTGCTCAGGTACAGCACGAAACCGGCCATGCCGAGCATGACCACGCCGAACACCAGAAGAAAAATCAGAAAGCCTTTGCCGTACTGAAAACGGGCGACCAGCTCGCCGGTGGCCGGCTCAGTGGTTGAGGTCGTTGGCATGAGTGTTTTACGTCCCTGTCGTGGTGAATGAAGCCGCGCCGTCCGAATGGGCTTCGCCGTCTGACCGGCGCTGTAAGCGTGTCGCTCGCGGCTGCAAACCGCCGCTGAACGTGATGCTAGATAGCCTGCGGAACAATAAATTCCCTTTGGATCCTATTTTTTTGTCGTTTTGAGAAACGTCGCTCATTCAGCGAGTCGAAAATCGCGCCCCTGGCCTCTAAACCCGCGCTGCCCCATGCCATGCCGCCGAATTATCGTTAAACCCCTGTTTTGTCGTATCCTGCCCGCCTCTCGATTCCGCACCCGCTATCTTCATCAGGGCAATCATCCGTCCCCCATGCGAAAAGTTCTTGGCACGTTCATCACAGTGGTATTGGCGATCCTTCTCGTCAGTTATGCGCTGTGGACGAGCAAGCGACATGCCGGCCACTACCTCACAGACCTGCGCATTCAGCTGGTGATCAACGATGGCCAACCCGGCGGGCACGGCAACCTGCTGGGCATTCAACCTGAATTGTTCCCGTCGGATTATTCGAGCCTCAAGCGCCTGCACCGCAAGCTCGCGGCCTATCTGGAGCAGGCTCGGGAGCGAGGTCTGCTCAACGACAAAACCGTCGTCGTACTGCCCGAACACATCGGCACGTGGCTGCTGGCGGTGGACGAAAAATCGCAGTTCTACGAGGCGACGACCATCGAAGAGGCCATGAACTGGCTGTCATTCAGCAACCCGTTGCTGTTCCTCGACGCCCTGTTTCACACCCGTGGTGAAAGCTGGCTGGATGACGTGCACTTGCGCATGAAGTCGCGCAGCATGGCGCGCGATTATCAGACGGTCTTTGGAGGGCTGGCCAAAGAGTTCGACGTGACGCTGGTGGCCGGCTCCATCGTGTTGCCCAACCCGAAAGTGCAGGACGGGCAGCTACTGGTCGGCACCGGCGCGCTGTACAACAGCAGCGTGGTGTTCGGACGTGACGGCTTGCCAATGGGTCAGCCGCAACGGCAACTCTTCCCCAACCGGTATCAGCGCGGCTACATCCGCGCCGGTAAAAAAGCGCCGCTGAACGTCGTCGAAACGCCAGCCGGCCGCCTCGCCACACTGATCGGCAGTGACAGCTGGTATCCGGATAACCACAATCGCCTGGACGAGAGCGGAGCCGAGTTGATCGCCGTCCCGGCCTTCGTCGCGGGCACTGGCAGTTGGTCGCAGCCTTGGCGGGACGATAAGCACGAAGCGCTCGCGGCGCATCTGCAACTCGGGACACAGCCCTTGAGCGAAGGCGACGCCTGGCAACGCCTGACCCTAGCTCCGATGACGCGCGTCAAAGCCGGCATCAGCGTCTTCATGCGCGGTCAGTTCTGGGATCAAGGCAGTGCTGGTCACAGTTTTGCCAGTCGCGGCGGTCAGAGCATCGCCGAACAGTCCGTCAGCGCCGCGCCCAGGGGCGCCAAGCCCGGGCATGGGGCGCGCCTGATCAACCTGTGGTTGTGACAGATGACCGCGCCCCGGGTACGCCTCGGTGATCTGTCGGTCGGCTTCGTTCATGGCCTGGCCGGTGCCATCCGTGACCTGGGCCACGACCCGCAACCACTGCTCGATCAATTCGGTCTGGACCCGGCGCGGTTGGCGGAAGTCGGCGCAAGACTCTCGATTCCGCGCTACATGCGCCTGGGCCATGCGGCGATTCAACTGACCGGCACGCCGGCCCTGGGGCTGCGCATGGGCCGTTTGAGCCGGTTGAGTCAGGCTGGACTAGCCGGTGTGACAGCGGCTCAGGCGCCCACGGTAAGAGAGGCGGCGCGCACACTGATCCGTTTCGAGCCGTTGTACGGTTCCAATTATCGCGGGCAGTCGAGCTTTCACGAGGACAGCGAAGGCGCATGGCTGCGCTTCTATTCCATCAGCCCTTACAACGACTACAACCGTTTTGTCGTGGATTCGATTCTCGCAGGCTGGCTGCATCAGCTTTCCACACTGGCGGGCACAGAGGTCGTTGCCGAAAAGGTCGAGATCGAATTCGACGCCCCTGCCTACGCCCATGAATATGGCGCACTGAGTGAAGACCCTGTGAGTTTCGCGGCGGGCGTGAACCAATTGCGCCTGAGTCAGAGCGTGCTCGGCCTGCGCAACCCGGACCATGTCCCTGGCACCTGGCGGCATTTGCTGCAGCTGTGTGAGCGGGAACTGGAACAACTCACGCGCACCCGCAGCCTGCGTGAACGCATCACTCAGCTGCTGGGACCGTTGTTGAATGGTGGGCGGGAGCCGGATCTGGAGGAAGTGGCAGCACGACTGAAGCTGCCCACCTGGACCCTGCGCCGCAAACTGGCGGAAGAAGGCACGCGCTTTCGCGCGATTCTCAATGACACTCGGCGCGACCTTGCAATGACCTATATCCGTGACACGGAACTGGCCTTTGGCGAGATCGCTTACTTGCTGGGTTTTGCGTCGGCCGAAGCCTTTCAACGCGCCTTCAAACGCTGGAACGGTCAGACCCCGGGAGAGTTCCGCCGCAGCCAACGTCATTCAGCCTGAGCGATGCTTAAAGCTCGGTAGCGTCGTCGGCGGGTTCAAGCGGGTCAAGTTCGTAAGCCTGATATTCCAGCAGTTCTTCCTGATAATCGTCCATCACTCATGCCCTCGTGGCTGTTCTCTTTCGTCTCAGTAGTCTTTTTCTGTCGTTTCAGCGACTGGTTTCACTGACCACGACCTTCACCCTAAAGTGCCGTCATGAAGGATAAATGAACGCTTCTTGAACAATAGACGAGGTGAACGCGGGAGCATTTACCGGCGCATCCGTGTCAAGGCTCTAGGGCGCGGTCCATGGCCAGTTGTTGAAATGTTTAGCTCAAGACCAAAAATCGTGCAAGTGGTCAGGAAATTCCTACGCCCATGGGTCACGCATCTGTACGCGCGTGGCGTGTCCCGCGATCGGCTGCGCAGCAGTCGTCAACGGTGAAATACGGTGTATCAGGCAGATAGCACTTCATCCTTTTGCTGCCGGTTCCCGGCAGATCGCGGGACAAGCCGCGCTCCTACAGGTGCCTGCTCTTGACGTACCGGTCCTGTTCGCCATAGTCTTCGGGTCATGAACGTTACCCAGCATTTCTTCGGCCAGATAATTATTACCGCCATTCCAGTCATGGCGGGTTAGCCGACGTTTGCACCGAACCCGCCCTAGAGGCGGGTTTTTTCTCTCTGTCTCCCGGGCCCAAATCTCGAATCAGGAGTCAGACATGATCATCATCCGCCCTTCCCTCGCCGTCTTTTCGCCACGCCTGATCATCGCCACCCCTTCGACGAGGCCGGCACGATGAACCAGATGCTCGAGAAAACGGTGGCCCGAGGCGACCTGCTCAATCACTACGTCAAGAAAATCCTCACCTCGCGCGTCTACGACGTGGCCGTGGAAACCCCGCTGCACGGCGCTCGTCAGCTGTCCGAGCGGCTGGGCAACCAGGTGTTGCTCAAGCGCGAAGACCTGCAGCCGGTGTTCTCCTTCAAGATTCGCGGGGCCTACAACAAGCTGGCGCAGCTGAGCCCGGAAGAACTGGCGCGGGGCGTGGTCACGGCGTCGGCGGGCAACCATGCGCAAGGCCTGGCGCTGGCGGCGAAGACCCTGGGTGTGTCGGCCACGATCGTGATGCCCAAGACCACCCCGGAGATCAAGGTCGAAGGCGTGCGCTCGCGCGGCGGCAAGGTGGTGCTGCACGGCGACTCGTTCCCGGAGGCGCTGGCGTATTCGCTGAAGCTGGTCGAGGAAAAAGGCTACGTCTACATCCACCCTTACGACGACCCAGACACCATTGCCGGGCAAGGCACGGTGGCCATGGAAATCCTGCGTCAGCACCCGGGCCAGCTGGACGCGATCTTCGTGCCGGTGGGCGGCGGCGGGCTGATCGCCGGCATCGCGGCGTACGTGAAATACCTGCGCCCGGAAATCAAGGTGATCGGCGTCGAACCCGACGACTCCAACTGCCTGCAACAGGCCATGGCCTATGGCGAGCGGGTTGTGCTGCAGCAGGTCGGGCTGTTTGCCGACGGCGTGGCGGTGGCACAGATCGGTCAGCACACTTTCGACATCTGCAAGGATTACGTCGATGAGGTGATCACGGTCAGCACCGACGAGATCTGCGCGGCGATCAAGGACATCTACGACGACACCCGCTCGATCACCGAGCCCGCGGGCGCGCTGGGCGTGGCCGGGATCAAGCGCTACACCGAACAGTACGGGGTCAGCGGCCAGACCTTCGTCGCCATCGACTCAGGCGCCAACGTCAACTTCGACCGCCTGCGCCACGTCGCCGAGCGCGCCGAACTGGGCGAAGGCCGCGAAGCGATCATTGCCGTGACCATTCCCGAGCAGCCGGGCAGTTTCAAGGCGTTCTGCGAGGCCATCGGCAAGCGCCAGATCACCGAATTCAACTACCGCTACCACACCGACCGCGAGGCGCACATCTTCGTCGGCGTGCAGACCCACCCCGAAAACGATCCGCGCAAGGCGTTGATCGCCAGCCTGACCGCTCAAGGCTTCCCGGTGCTGGACCTGACCGACAACGAACTGGCCAAGCTGCACCTGCGGCACATGGTCGGTGGGCATTCGGAGCGGGTCAGCGATGAAGTGGTGTTCCGCTTCGAATTCCCCGAGCGGCCGGGCGCGCTGTTCAACTTCCTCAACAAGCTGGGCGGCAAATGGAACATCTCGATGTTCCACTACCGCAACCATGGCGCAGCGGACGGGCGCGTCGTCGCGGGTCTGGTGGTGCCGGAGGATGAACGGCATCTGGTGCCCAAGGCGCTGGCGGAGATTGGTTATCCGTACTGGGACGAAACGAACAACCCGGCGTACAAGTTGTTTCTCGGCTGACAGGGATCTACTTCTTTTGTAGGAGCGCGCTTGCCCGCGAGTGCGGTGAGTCAGTGAACACATCCATGACTGATATACCGCATTCGCTGCCGTCGTAACCTCCGACGTCTCCCACAGGGACCGGGCAAGACCCAAGGCCCTTGGCAGTCGCAAGACTTGTGACTGCCGCAGAACCTGTGGTTGCCTCAACTGTGTGGCTGGCGCAAACCTGGGGTCGCCTCAAATGTTTGGCTGGCGCAAAACCTGTGGGAGCTGCTGGAGGTTACGACAGTGGCGAATGCGGTGGGTCTGTGAACACATCCATGGCTGACATACCGCATTCGCTGCCGTCGTAACCTCCGACGTCTCCCACAGGGACCGGGCAGACCCTGAATCATTGGCTGCCGCAAAACCTGGGGTTGCCTCAAATGTATGGCTGGCGCAAAACCTGTGGGAGCTGCTGGAGGTTACGACAGTGGCGAATGCGGTGGGTCAGTCATAACACCGGAGACTGGCACACCGCCTACCCTGATCTCGCAACCTTCGACCTTTCCCACAGAGAGCGTTTAGAGCACCAAACGTGTGCTTGGACCTCACTGCGCCGGCGTCACTGCCTCAGGTGCTGGCTCGCCAGCGGGAGCCGGCTCCTGCGCCGGTGTCGGTGCAGGCGTTTCAACAGGGGCAGCGGTTTCAGCCTTCAGCGGTTCAGGCTCAGCGGGAGCTGGCATGGGTTCGCTGCTTTGCTCGGCAGCCGCCGCAGGCGCTGTGGCCGGGGTGGCAAGCGGTGCAGGTGCGGCGGCGGGAGCAGCCGCAGGCGCTGCTGTCGCTGGCTTCTGCTCGGTCAACGCCGCCGCTTTTGCTGCGGGCGCAGGTTCCGGCATGCCCATATCAGCCTTGGGCTTATCTTCGATGTGCGCAGCTTTCTTCACTTCAGGGGGCAGGAAGTTTTCCACCAACGCGAAGAAACGATCGTAGAACTTGGACGAAGACACCGTTTCACTGGCGACCTTGACCATCGAATCGTCCGTAGACCCGATCGGCATCGACACCGAACCCAGCACACCGACACCGAGACTCGCCGAGTTATTCACCTTCTTCAGCGCGTAACGATCCTGAAGGGCGTTGGCAAACATGGTGGCTTTGCCGTCAGCATTGCCATCGGCCGCACAGACCACGCTGAAGCTGATCTCCATGTGTGTCTCGCCGGTCTGCTGGAAGCTCTTGTGGCCGCTGATCATTTTCGGATCACTGCTGGTGATGATGTAACCCTGGCTCAGCAGCGCCCGGCGTCCTGCCTCGCAGGTGGCGGAATCGGAGACGGGGTAGTTGCGCGAGAATGTCCCGGCGTCGTCGAAGTTTTCATGCTCATAGACAGTAGGCTTCTTTGACGAGCAGCCTGCGGCGGCCAGCAGGGCAAGAACCCAGCATGCGGTACGAAAGCTCAGTAATTTAGACATCAAACATCCCGGGGAAAAAGGTCGACAGAACAGTGGACCGGAGAAATCGCCGGTAAGTCTGCAACAAGCCTTGCATCGGATCAACGCAGAGTTTGCAACCAGGTGGATACATCCTGACGCGCAGAAGCGCTTGGCAGAGCCTGCGACGGGCTGCGTGGGGGTTTTCACGGCCGTTTGGCTCCCCCAACAGCGCGGCCGAGAAAACGCCCAGCGGACAGAAGAGTCGACTGACGGTCGTGGTTCCCATGCCCGCCATGGGTAACAGCCTTCAGATCTCGCCGTGCTCCATGCGCACGCCGAGGAATTCAAGGGCACGCCAGTAACCCGGGTAGGTCTTGCCCACGCAGTCAGGGTCCTGAATACGCACGCCCGAGACTTTTAGCCCCGCGAGGGCAAAACACATGGCGATGCGGTGGTCTGAGTGCGTGTTGATCAACGCGTTGCTGCTGGTCCCGGCCAACCCGGGATCCGCCGCGACCAGCAAATCATCGCCCTCCACCGTCGCAAGGCCAGGACGCACCTGATTCAGACCGTCGTGCAGGGCCTGAACCCGGTCGCACTCCTTCACGCGCAGGTTGGCCAGATCCACGAACCGCACCGGCGTTTTATTGAATGCTGCCAACACTGCCAACGTAGGGATCGCATCCTGCATCTGCGAGCCGTTGATGACCGCCGGCATGTTCGGGAACTGGGCGATCACGTCCATTGCCTTGGCATCGGGCTGAGTGAACGCTTCGGCAGCGACCCCCAGATCGATCTTCCCCGCAGTCAGCGCTTCGGCCGCCCACAGGTAGGTCGCGGCTGAAGCATCGGGCTCGATCTGATAATCGCACGCGGTGTAACCGGTGGGCGAAACACGCCAAAGCGCTTCGTCAACGACCTCCACCTCGGCACCGAACGCGCGCATGCAGGCAAGGGTCAGGTCGATGTATCCGCGAGCGCCGATCTCTTTACCGGTCAGCGCCACTTCAATCGGCGCATCACCACAGGCGGCAACCATCAGCAATGCCGAGACGTACTGACTCGACAGACCGCCATCAATTTCAAAGCGCGTGGCCTTGATCGAACCGCTGCCATGGATGACCACGGGCGGACAACCCGTGGCGCTCTCGGCGTTCAGACCGCCCTTGCGCAAAGACTCCAGCAGCGGACCAATAGGACGCTTCTGCATGTAATGGTCGCCATCCAGCGTCACGCTACCGTTGACGGTACACACCGCAGCGGTGAGAAAGCGCACGGCCGTGCCGGCATTCCCCAGAAACAGCGGTCCTTCAGGCACCTGCAAACGGCCACTGCTGGTTACCACGAAACTGGTGTCATCCGGTTCTTCGATGGTGACGCCCATCTGCCGCAAGGCATTGGACATGTGTCGTGTGTCGTCGCTTTTGAGTGCGCCGCGCAGGTGGCTGGTGCCTTTGGCCAGCGCCGCCAGCAACAAAGCACGGTTGGTGATCGACTTGGAGCCAGGTGGCGCAACGTGCCCCGTCAACGGAACACCCGGCGGGATCACAGTGATGGTTTGGTTCATGCCCATGGGTCCAGCTCTCCAGGTTCGAAGTCAGCGCGGCTTAACAAGCCGGCAATGATGTCATTTATCCGCGCAATCTGCAGTATCGAGTTAGCGCTCGCGACAAGGGCTCGATCGACGCTACACCGTTTTCCCCGAATCCAGGCGGTATTCCCGCCCCACCTCCATCAGCGATCGCAGCGTATCGGGGTCGGGTTGATAGCCCAGCAATTCTCTGGCCTTGGAACAATCAACGGTCAGTGATCCGCACAGCTGGGTATACAAATCGCCCTTACCCATCAGTTTGAGCAACCCTCCCAGCAGCACGGGGGGAACCGGGATCGACCACTGTCGTTTCTGCATCCCCTGGGCAAGCGCGTCAAGTATCTGCGGGGTAGACACGTCAGTGCCATCGCTGGCGAGGAACAGTTGCCCAGCGGCCTTGGGGTGCTGTGAAGCCAACGCGATCAGGCGGGCCAGGTTATCGACGGACACGATGCTTCTGGCATTGCGTACCGAGCCAAACGGGCTGGGAATGCCTTTATCCACCACCTTCAGCAAGGTTCTGAAGTTACCGGGGGCTTGCGCGCCGTAGACCAGGGGCGGGCGAATAATCACCAGCTCCATGCCCTCTGACCGGACGAGCGCTTGCAACCCTTGTTCGGCGTCCAGTTTGGAGCGGGCGTAATGTGCGACCGACCGAGGCACAGAGGTCTCGGTGAAACGCTGGCCGCCGGATTCGTTGCCGTTGACCCCGATCGAACTGATGAAAACGAAGCGTCCGACGCCCGCCGCCATCGCCATGCGCGCCAACTCCAGCGTCGCATCACAGTTCACTGCCCGGTAGAGATCTGCAGTGTCACCCTGCTTGTTCAGCACATGCGCCCTGCCCGCGAGGTGCACGATGCAATCGACCGACCCGAGGCAGCCCCCGACCGCGTTCGGGTCAGTAAAGTCAGTGGCACGGTAGTCGACGCCCGGTACGCTTCCTTCTCCGGAACGGGACACACCGATCACGGAGTGCCCGTCACCGACCAGCCACTCACACAGCCGGGTGCCGATGAATCCAGTGGCTCCCGTAACAAGAATCCGCATGGTTCGAAACTCGATATCCCTAAAGGGAGTGCATGATAAACGCAGAAGTCGTGGCGAGACGGCCGCCCACTTTTCGCAGGCACAAAAAAAGCGACCCAAGGTCGCTTTCTTTGTCGCTTCAAGGAGTTCAAGGGCCTTGAAGCTATGTATGGCGCAGCGGACGGGACTCGAACCCGCGACCCCCGGCGTGACAGGCCGGTATTCTAACCGACTGAACTACCGCTGCGTGTCGCACAGACTTGCATCTGTTTAACTCTGTTGAAACCGGCTTTTTAGAAGCCTGCTTCGTATAACACTGATTGATTGCCTTGGCGTTCAATTTCAAACCGGACTCAATACCCGATCTGGAAAATATGGCGCAGCGGACGGGACTCGAACCCGCGACCCCCGGCGTGACAGGCCGGTATTCTAACCGACTGAACTACCGCTGCGCAGTGGTGGACTTGCGTCCTGCTGAATCTCAGTAACCTTCAGCGTGTCTTTCAAACTTCGTAGCGTCAGCTACTCAGCGCTCAACGATGGTGGGTGATGACGGGATCGAACCGCCGACATTCTGCTTGTAAGGCAGACGCTCTCCCGGCTGAGCTAATCACCCTTTGCTTCGCTGAGGCCGCGAAATTTACGCAGGTACCGAACCTAAGTCAATAGCCTGCTTGAAGTTTTTTTTAAAAAACAGTTTTCAGCTGCAAGCTTCTCGCGGCAAGTTAAAAGAAAAAAGCGAACCATGAGGTCCGCTTTTCACTTGAAGCTTGAAGCTTGGCGCTGCTTCATTCCACGTAGATCATTTTCTTGCTCATGCCGCCGTCGACCACGAACTCCTGCCCGGTAACGAATCCTGAGTTCTTCGACAGCAGCCAGGCGACCGTCGCCGCAACGTCCTCGACCGTTCCCACCCTGCCCGCCGGATGTTGAGCATGATCGGCGTCGGACAACGGTTCGGCACGGCGCTGAGAAGGATCACGGGCATCGATCCAGCCGGGACTGACGGCATTAACCCGCACCTGAGGCCCTAGACTCATGGCCAATGCGTGCGTCAGTGCCAGCAGGCCACCTTTGCTCGCTGCGTAGGCTTCGGTGTCGGGCTCAGACTGTCGGGCGCGCGTCGAACTCAGATTGACGATGCTGCCACCGTGCGCGCGCAGATATGGCGCACAATGTTTCGCCAACAACATGGGGCCGCTGAGATTGACGGCCAGCACGCGATTCCAGTACGCCAGATCAAGGCTTTCGAGCACCCTGTTGCGGGGGTCGGCCACCGCCGCGTTGCACACCAGCGCGTCTAGACGGCCAAACATGCCGAGCACCTCGGCAACACCTTTGGCCACCTGCTCCTCGCTGGAAACGTCCATGGCGATGAACGAAGCATTGTCACCAAGCACACCGGCGACGGCCTCACCACGCTGACGGTCCACGTCAGCCAGCACGACCTGCCAGCCTTCGGTGATCAGCCAGGCCGCGATGCCCAGGCCAATCCCGCGCGCAGCACCCGTCACCAGTGCGACGCGGCCGTTGTGAACGCCGGCCGCCTCAACCACTAACTCACTCACAGGGCAGCCAGACCACGCGCCAGGTCGGCCTTGAGGTCGGCAACGTCTTCCAGGCCCACGGCAACCCGGATCAGGCTGTCGCGAATGCCGGCGGCTTCACGCTCCTGCGGCGACAGACGGCCGTGGGAGGTGGTGCTGGGGTGCGTGATGGTGGTTTTGGTGTCGCCCAGGTTTGCCGTGATCGAAATAAGGCGTGTCGCATCGATGAAGCGCCAGGCGCCGTCTTTGCCACCCTTGACTTCAAAACTGACGACGGCACCGAATGCCTTCTGCTGACGCTTGGCGAGGTCGTGCTGCGGATGGCTTTCGAGACCGGCGTAATGCACTTTTTCGATGCCGTCCTGTTGCTCCAGCCACTGCGCCAGCTCGAGCGCGCTCTGGCAGTGCGCACGCATACGGATGTTCAGGGTTTCGAGGCCCTTGAGGAACAACCAGGCGTTGAACGGACTCAGGCTCGGTCCGGCAGTGCGCAGGAAGCCAACGACTTCTTTCATCTGCTCGCTGCGACCGACGACCACACCGCCCATGGCGCGACCTTGACCGTCGATGAACTTGGTCGCGGAATGCACGACCACGTCCGCGCCCATGCGCAACGGTTGCTGCAGCGCCGGGGTGCAGAAGCAGTTGTCGACGACCAGCATCGCGCCCTTGGCGTGAGCGATCTCGGCCAGTGCCGCGATGTCGACCAGTTCGGCCAGCGGGTTGGACGGCGACTCGACGAACAGCAACTTGGTGTTCGGCTTGATCGCCGCGTCCCAACCGGACAGTTCGGCCAGCGGCACGTAATCGACCTGCACGCCAAAACGCTTGAAGTATTTCTCGAACAGGCTGATGGTCGAACCGAAGACGCTCTTGGACACCAGCACGTGATCGCCCGCACTGCACAGGCTCATCACGGTCGCCAGGATCGCCGACATCCCCGTGGAAGTCGCAACCGCCTGCTCGCCGCCTTCCAGCGCAGCGATGCGCTCTTCGAAGGAGTGCACCGTCGGGTTGGTGTAGCGCGAATAGACGTTGCCCGGCATGTCACCGGCAAACGTGGCGGCCGCATCGGCTGCCGTGCGGAACACGTAGCTCGAGGTGAAGAACAATGGATCGCTGTGTTCGCTCTCCGGCGTACGGTGCTGACCAGCGCGAACGGCGAGGGTGTCGAACCCCACGCCCTCCAGATCGCTGTCCAGTCGACCGGCATCCCATTGCTGAGTCATGCCGCCTACTCCTTGTCTGAATTAATTGTTGTACAGATCGATGATCGCGCTCACCGCCTGAGTCTTGACCTTGGAAGCGTCGTTACGCGCCTGCTCGATCTTGTTCAGGTAATGCTCGTCGATATCACCGGTCACGTACTTGCCGTCGAAGACCGAGCAATCGAAGTTGTCGATCTTGATCTTCTTGCTGCCACTCACCGCTTCGATCAGGTCACTGAGGTCCTGATAGATCAACCAGTCGGCACCGATGAGGTCGGCCACGTCCTGAGTCGAACGGTTGTGAGCGATCAGCTCGTGAGCACTCGGCATGTCGATGCCGTAGACGTTAGGGAAGCGTACAGCGGGGGCCGCGGAGCAGAAATACACGTTCTTGGCGCCGGCTTCGCGGGCCATCTGGATGATCTGCTTGCAGGTGGTGCCGCGCACGATGGAGTCGTCCACCAGCATCACGTTCTTGCCACGGAACTCGAGTTCGATGGCGTTGAGCTTCTGGCGCACGGACTTCTTGCGTGCGGCCTGGCCCGGCATGATGAACGTCCGGCCGATGTAACGGTTCTTGACGAAGCCTTCGCGGAATTTCACGCCCAGATGATTGGCCAGCTCGAGGGCGGCCGTGCGGCTGGTGTCCGGAATCGGGATGACCACGTCGATGTCGTGATCAGGACGCTCGCGCAGGATCTTGTCGGCCAGCTTCTCGCCCATGCGCAGCCGCGCTTTGTAGACCGAGATCCCGTCGATGATCGAGTCCGGGCGCGCCAGGTACACGTGTTCGAAGATGCAAGGCGCGTATTGCGGGTTCTTCGCACACTGGCGGGTGTGCAGCTTGCCGTCTTCGGTGATGTAAACCGCTTCGCCCGGCGCCAGGTCACGGATCAACGTGAAGCCCAGCACGTCGAGCGCGACGCTTTCGGACGCGATCATGTACTCGACGCCTTCGTCGGTATGACGCTGACCGAACACGATCGGGCGGATGGCATCCGGGTCACGGAAACCGACGATGCCATAACCGGTGATCATCGCCACCACGGCGTAACCACCACGGCAACGGTTATGCACGTCGGTCACGGCCGCGAAGATGTCTTCTTCGGTCGGCTGCAATTTGCCGCGCACGGCCAGCTCGTGAGCGAAGACGTTGAGCAACACTTCCGAATCGGAATTGGTGTTGACGTGGCGCAGGTCAGATTCAAAGATCTCCTTGGCCAGTTGCTCGACGTTGGTCAGGTTGCCGTTGTGCGCCAGCGTGATGCCGTACGGCGAGTTGACGTAGAACGGCTGGGCTTCGGCCGAAGTCGAGCTGCCCGCGGTTGGATAACGTACGTGACCAATGCCCATGTGGCCGACCAGACGCTGCATATGGCGTTGGTGGAACACATCACGAACCAGACCGTTGTCCTTACGCAGGAACAACCGGCCGTCATGGCTGGTCACGATACCGGCAGCGTCCTGGCCGCGGTGCTGGAGGACGGTAAGCGCGTCATACAGCGCCTGATTGACGTTCGACTTGCCGACGATACCGACGATGCCACACATGCGACACAACCCCTACTTAGTGGAACTGGATTTACCGAGCACTTCCTGCGGCGTTGTAGGCGGCAGGAGGTGATCCTTGAACGGGATATCAACAGGTACGCTGACTCCGCTGGCTAGCCACTTGCTGGACATCCCGAGAATCAGGTTTTTCGACCAGTCAGCGACCGTGACAAATTGTGGGAGCAGCTTCGACTGCTGCCACCATTGATCCTGTTGTACCGGGCCCAGGCTCAACAGCCCGGCCGCGATGACGACCAGCAGGCCTCCGCGCGCCGCGCCGAAGACCATACCCAGAAAACGATCGGTCCCGGAAAGGCCGGTGACGCGAATCAGTTCCCCGATCAGAAAGTTGACCATGGCGCCGACCAGCAAGGTGGCGACGAAAAGAATAGTGCAGCCGGCAATCACGCGGGCCGAGGGTGTTTCGATGTAGTTGACCAGGTACTGCGAAAGCGACCCGCCAAACATCCAGGCAACCGCACCGGCGATGATCCAGGTCAGCAAGGACAGCGCTTCCTTGACGAAGCCGCGCTTGAGGCTGATCAATGCGGAGATGGCGACGATCGCAAGGATCGCCCAGTCAACCGGAGTAAATGCCACGTTGAAGCCTGCAGACGGATAAGGCGGCGCATTTTAGCAGAGCGCTCGCCCGCCGGTAAGCAGGGATTACGGATGGTCGCCAATTAACGCGAACTATTGGACTTTGGCGGGCGCTACGGCCAGTAAACACTCTCCCCTCGCCGAGCAAACCGCGATTCCCGTTGCAGGAAGGTGTTTGCTCGCGAAGAGAACGACGCGATCAGGAGAAGACTACTTACGCTCAGGCACGAAGCGTACGACGATACCTTTGAGCTTCTGTTGCTTGTCGAGCTGATCCCGCAAGCGATCCGCCTCGGCGCGCTCGATGAGCGGGCCGACAAACACCCGGTTTACGCCGTCGGACGTGCGGATATAGGCGTTATAGCCCTGAGTGCGCAGGGTTTTCTGCAGGTTATCGGCATTGGCCCGGTTGGACAGGCTGGCCACTTGAACGGCCCAAGTGATCGACAGACCGTTGGCATCGACCCGACTCGGGTCTGCGGCAGGCGTTGCAGGCGCAGGTGCTGGCGCAGCAGGGGCCGGCGCCGGTTTTGCCGTAGCAGGCGCAGGTGTCGCCTTCGCGGCCGGCGCTGAGGCGACAGGCTTGGACGGCGCCGGTGCGATGGGCATGGATGGCGGTTGCTGGTTGACCGTCGGCTGGCTCGGATGCGCCAGCTCCTCATCGGTCGGTACGGGTTCTTGTGGCAGCGGTTGCTGCTCCGGAACCGACACCGGCTCGACCTTGAGCTGAGAAACAGCAGGCGCCTGCGGGGCCGCTGGCGCGTCCACCTGCACATGCCGCGCTTCATCCTGACGCGAAAACAGCATCGGCAGGAAAATCACCGCGATGGCAATCAGTACCAGCGCGCCCACCATGCGTTGTTTATACGCCTTATCCAGCAAAGCCATGTGTCACTTCCTCCGTGACGCGCCAGCAAGCCATTCCAGGGCCTCGGCTACGCAATAAAAAGACCCGAACAGGACAATTTCGTCGTCTGCGGTCGCGTGTGCACACTGCGCCTCAAGCGCCTGGGCGACACTGGGGTAGGACGTCACGGTCGCGCCAAGGTTCTGTAATGCCTGAGCAATTTCCTGTTCCGAGCGACTGCGCGCGGTCGGCAGCGGCGCCACCGCCCAACGGCTGAAGCAATGCGTCAGCTCGGTCAGCACGCCGTCCAGATCCTTATCGTTGAGCAGGCCGAACACCGCAAGACGCTTGCCGGCGACAGGTCGCTGATCCAGACGCTGGGCCAGGAAGACCGCCGCATGCGGGTTGTGCCCAACATCCAGCAACAGGTGCAACGGCTTACCCTGCCACTCGAACGTACGCCGATCCAGTCGACCGGTGACACGAGTATCCAGCAAGGCAGCACGAATGGAGTCCTCATTCCACGGCAACCCCATCAACAGATAGGCCTGCAACGCCAGCGCGGCATTCTGCATCGGCAAGTCGAGCAGTGGCAGGTCGCGCAACTCGACGCGTTGCCCCTTGGCATCGGTACCGAACCAGTTCCAGCTCGCCGACTCGACGGACAGATCGAAATCACTGCCGCGCAAGGACAGCGGGCAATTCAACGCCTGCGCGCGATCCAGCAACGGCTGCGGAGGATCAAGGTCGCCACACAGCGCCGGGCGACCTTCGCGGAAAATACCGGCCTTTTCGAACGCCACCGACTCGCGGGTATTGCCCAGCCACTCGGCGTGGTCGACACCGATGCTGGTCACCAGCGCCATGTCGGCGTCTATCAGGTTGACCGCATCCAGGCGCCCGCCCAGACCGACTTCCAGCACAACAGCATCCAGCGCCGCCTGCTCGAACAGCCAGAACGCCGCCAGCGTGCCCATTTCAAAGTAGGTCAGGGAAATATCGCCGCGCGCCTTCTCGATCACCTCGAAGGCCTCGCACAACTGTTCATCGGTGGCTTCCACGCCTTGTACCTGCACCCGCTCGTTGTAACGAACCAGGTGCGGCGAGCTGTAGACCCCGACCTTCAAGCCCTGCGCTTGCAGCAACGAGGCGACGAAGGCACAGGTTGAGCCTTTCCCGTTGGTGCCGGTGACGGTAATGACGCGAGGCGCGGGGCGGCTCAGACCGATGTTCAGCGCTACCTGTTGCGAACGGTCCAGCCCCATGTCAATGGCAGACGGGTGCAGTTGCTCCAGGTAGCTGAGCCAGTCGCTCAGAGAGCGTGCGGTCATATGTTCGCCGGAGCAGGTGGAACAACGATCGGTTCGAGTTTAGGGGCAACGAATTTGGGGGTTGGCAGGCCCATCATCTGAGCGAGCAGATTGCCCAGACGCTGACGCAGCTCCTGACGGTGAACGATCATGTCGATCGCGCCGTGATCCAGCAGGAACTCACTGCGCTGGAAGCCTTCCGGCAGTTTTTCGCGCACGGTTTGCTCGATCACGCGAGGACCGGCAAAACCGATCAGGGCTTTCGGCTCGGCGACGATCACGTCACCCAGCATCGCCAGACTCGCCGACACACCACCGTACACCGGGTCGGTCAGTACGGAGATGAACGGAATGCCTTCTTCACGCAGGCGCGCCAGAACCGCCGAGGTCTTGGCCATCTGCATCAGGGAAATCAGGGCTTCCTGCATGCGCGCGCCACCGGACGCGGCAAAGCAGATCATTGGGCAACGTTTTTCCAGCGCGTAGTTGGCGGCCTGAACGAAACGCTCGCCCACGATCGCACCCATCGAACCGCCCATGAACGAAAATTCAAAGGCACTGCACACCACGGGCATACCCAACAGGGTACCGCTCATGGAAATCAGTGCGTCTTTTTCGCCGGTCTGCTTCTGTGCGGCGACCAGACGGTCCTTGTACTTCTTGCTGTCACGGAATTTCAGGCGATCGACAGGCTCAAGATCCGCACCGATCTCCTGCCGACCTTCGGTGTCGAGGAAGATGTTCAAACGCGCGCGGGCGTCGATACGCATGTGGTGGTTGCACTTTGGGCAAACGTCCAGGGTCTTTTCCAGCTCTGGCCGGTACAGCACCGCCTCACAGGACGGGCACTTGTGCCAAAGGCCTTCAGGTACCGAGCTTTTCTTGACCTCGGAACGCATGATCGAAGGGATCAGTTTGTCTACCAACCAGTTGCTCATGCTTTCTTTCTCCAGTACCGGTGGCCGAAACGCAATGGCGATCAATGCCACGCGCATGCCTAATCAAATTTCGTCTGCAGTCTGGCGAACCGTCGCACAACGATCGGCGCCTGGGCCTGACCTGCTGTGACGACATCTTCGTCTATGACTGCGCTCAACTTCTTACCGCGAAACGCCTGGGCGTCTTCGCCTGTTCAATTTTGGTTGCCCACAAACCGTGGTCGCAGGCTAGTGGACGGCGACCGCTGGTCTTCCGTCACATCAACGGGCCACGCCAGCGGAAAAACGCTCATGCGCCGTGCACCGCGCTCATGAAGGCGCGGATCTTGTCGTGGTCCTTGATGCCCTTGGTCTTTTCCACGCCACCGCTGACGTCCACCGCGTAAGGACGGACCTGCGCGATGGCTTGAGAGACATTAGCTGACGTCAGGCCACCGGCCAGAATGATCGGCTTGCTCAGATGTTTTGGAATCAATGCCCAATCGAAAGTTTCGCCCGTACCGCCGGGGACGCCTGCGACATAGGTGTCCAGCAGGATGCCGCTCGCCTTGTCATACAGGGCACAGCTGGCGGCGATGTCATCACCGGCCTGTACACGCAACGCCTTGATGTAAGGGCGATGGTAGCCTTCGCACTGCTCCGGGGTTTCATCGCCGTGAAACTGAATAAGATCCAGTGGCACCTCGTTGAGCAAGGCTTTCAAAGCGTCCCGCTCGGCATTGACGAACAGCCCGACGGTACTCACGAACGGTGGCAATTGGGCAATGATCGCCTGCGCCTGTTCGGCGGTCACGGCACGCGGGCTCTTGGGGTAGAACACGAAGCCGATGGCGTCGGCTCCCGCTTCGACAGCGGCCAACGCATCTTCTATGCGGGTAATCCCGCAGATCTTGCTGCGAACGGCAGACATGTAGTGAAGACCTCAAGCCTTGCGAAAGTCCCGGATGGTAGCAAATGCTGTTCCGGGCGTCAGCCTTCCAGTTCTGTGAACCCGGTGAGAAAGTGCGGACCGACATAACGCTCCGGCAACGGAAACTCGTCCCGGTATTCGACCTGCACCAGATAAAGACCGAAAGGATGCGCGGTCACGCCGCCGGTACGCCGCACGCGACTCTCAAGCACTTCACTGGCCCACTTGATCGGCCGCTCCCCTGCCCCGATGGTCATCAGCACACCGGCGATGTTGCGCACCATGTGGTGAAGGAAGGCATTGGCGCGAATGTCGATGACAATCATCTTGCCGTGGCGGGTGACGCGCAGGTGGTGAATCTGCTTGATCGGTGATTTGGCCTGGCATTGCCCGGCACGAAACGCACTGAAGTCGTGAGTCCCCACCAGATACTCGGCCGCCAGCGCCATGCGCTCTACGTCCAGGGGGCGGTGGTTCCAGGTGATTTCCTGGCCCAGGTGCGCAGGGCGGATCTGGTCGTTATAGATGACATAGCGGTAGCGACGGGCAATCGCCTTGAAGCGCGCATGAAAATGCGCCGGCATTTCTTTCGCCCAGGTCACGCTGATGTCGTGAGGCAGGTTGATGTTGGCGCCCATGGTCCACGCTTTCATCGTGCGCACGGCCTTGGTATCGAAATGCACGACTTGCCCACAGGCATGAACGCCCGCATCGGTACGACCGGCGCACATCAGCGAAACCGGAGAATCAGCCACTCTGGACAAGGCGTTTTCCAACGTCTCCTGAACCGTCAACACGCCGGTGGACTGTCGCTGCCAGCCGCTATAACGCGAACCTTTGTATTCCACGCCCAGTGCGATTCTGGAAAAACCCTCGGCGGCCATTTCGGCTGCCGCTGTTTCTGCCTCTGTGTCTGTAGTTGCCAAGAGCTTGAAGCCTGTCGAGATGCGCAAGGGCGGCCATTATACGGATGCAGGGAAAAGACGCCATTGGCAGTGCGCCCCCACTGTGGAAGCGCACTCATTCGCGAAGAATGCGTCAGGCGACGTTGCGGTACCGGGTGCAGGAACCTCTCGCGAATGAATTCGCTCCCACAGACCCTACATACTCGGCATGTGAGCGCAGCACAAAAACAAAACGACCGCCGAAGCGGTCGTTTTTCATACAGAGCACATCCCGATCAAGCGAGTCGCGACAACATCTCGCGGGCTTCGGTTTTCTGTCCGTCGTCCCCTTCCGCCACCACCTCATCGAGAATGTCGCGAGCGCCGTCGGCGTCGCCCATTTCGATGTAGGCACGGGCCAGGTCCAGCTTGGTCGCCGCTTCGTCAGTGCCCGAGAGAAAATCGAACTCAGGCTCGTCATCGGCCAGCAACGCGTCGTCTTCGGTGAAGGTCGGCGTGTTGTCGAACGGCTTGGCGATGGCAGGCTGCTCAAGGCTCTGCGACAGGCGCTCAAGCTCGGCGTTCACGTCATCGATCTCGGAGGCAAAGGCTTGTGAAGCCTGCTCGGTCTCCATCTCGTCGGCCAGCGACAGATCGAAATCGGCCGGCAACTCAAGGTCGTCTTCCGAAGCAGGTTTGCTGGCACCCAGGTCGGCCGTTTCGTCGAAGGCTGGCAGATCGCGCAACTCATCTTCCATGCCCAGCAGATAATCGTCCTCAGCCTTCAGCCCCGGCTGATCTTCTGCCAGGTTCAGGTCGAAGTCCGCCAGATCGGTCGGTTCGGTATTCTTGGCCTCGGTCTGTTCACGCAGGATCGAATCGAAATCCAGATCGTCCGGGGTCGAACCGCCGAACGGTGCGTCCAGATCCAGATCGTCGAGGCCGTCATCCGCAACGTGCGCGGAGTGGTCCTTGACCTCAGCAGGCGACGTGGCCTCCAGGTCGTCCAGGCTTAAATCGAACGCAGTGTCGAAGTCATCGGGCGCTTGCGCGGCAGGCTCGGGCGCAGGGTCAGCTTCAAGCACCGGCGCAGGCTCGTCCTTGTCGCTGAGCAGATCCTCAACGTACTTTGCATCCATTTCTGCCGCCAAAGCCGCCGCGGCCGCAACGCCCGCCGCCGCTGCAGCCGCGGCTGCCATGGCGGGATAACGGGTTTTGAGCTGTTCGACTTCAGCGTGGTTCTTTCCCGTGGCAACCAGTTGCCGCTCCTGTGCGACGAAACCTGCCTGGTTGTCCTGCTGGGCGTAGATTTCCATGAGCTTGAGGCGCAGATCGCTACGCAGAGGCTCTTCCTTGATGGCTTCTTCCAGCAACGCAGCAGCCTGATTGGTGCGGCCATAAGCGATGTGGATTTCGGCCTGCACGAGCACATCAGCGGGACGTTCGCGGGTCGGCTCGACGATCACGGCCGCCAGCGGTGCCATCTTTACATTGGGCGGAGGTACCTCCAGGCCCTCGAAACTGCTTTCAGGCATGTCCATGTCTGACGCAAAGTCGGACTCTTCCGACAGCGCGCGGGCCATTTGTCGGTGTTTCTCAGCCTCGATCAAAGCATTGCGACGACGAGCCAACAGCAACAGAAGCAACAGCAACACCAGCAAAGCACCGCCGCCGATCAACCCCATGAGCATCGGGCTGGCCAGAATCTTGTCGAGGGCGCTCTGGTTGTCAGCGCTGTCCGCTGCCTCAGGCGGCGCAACGGCCAGCGGCTGATCCGGTGTAGCGCCTTCCACCTTGGCGCCCTCGACCGGCAGCGCGTCTTCCGGCGCGATTTCATTCGGTGGTTTGCCTGCAGCATCGGGCGCGGCAGACGGCTGAACGATTTGGGCAGGCATCGCCGGGTTAGCGGCGTTGTTCGGATTGGTCACGCTGTTCGGGCTGACGGCGCTGTTCGCGTCGGTGGCAGGCGGCGGAACCGCTGCGCCCGCGGCCTGCATCTTGGCCAGCTGATCGTTCTTCAGCTGGATCAGACGGTTCAGCTTGTCGACCTGACTTTGCAAATCGCTCATGCGGCTCTTGAGCTCGGCATTGTCGCGACGGGTGCTGTCCAGGCTTTCCTGGGTCACCGCGAGTTTGTTGCTCAGTTCGGCGGCATCACCGGCCGCCCCCTTCGCACCCGGCTTGGCGTTGGCCGCGACCAGGCTCAGGTTGTCCTTGGCGTCGATCTGGGCAGGCGTCGCGTCGGTACGATCACGACGGGTCGCATCCACCTGACGCGCGCCGGTCGGCATGCGACGGCCCTCACGCCATGCGCGATTCTGTTCGGCAACCTCAGCGACGGCGCGCGGTTGCGGTGTCGCACTGACTTCCTGCGGCGAAGGCAGGCGCAATACCTGGCCTTTTTTCAGACGGTTGATGTTGCCCGCGATGAACGCATCCGGATTGAGCGCCTGAATCGCCAGCATGGTTTGCTGAACGGTACCGCCGTTACGCACACGCTCGGCGATCTCCCACAACGTGTCGTTGTTGGCCGTGGTGTATTCAGTGTACTTCGGGGAAGCCGGCGCAGCAGGTGGCTGGGCAGGTGCCGGGGATGGCGTCTGTGCGGCCGGAGCCTGCGCGGGCGCAGTGCTCGGTGCAGTGGACGGCAATTGCGCGGCGGCAGCGGCCGCCTGCGGCGAGAACTTCGGCGGGTCGAGCAACAGGCTGTATTCGCGCAGCACACGGCCGTTGGGCCAGAGCACCTGCACGAGGAATTTCACGTAGGGATCGCGGATAGGCTTGGTCGACGTGATCCGCAGCACGCTCTTGCCACCGGGATTGACCACCGGCGTAAACGTCAGGTCATCGAGGATCGCCATCCGGCCGACGCCCGCTTGCGCGAACTCGGCAGAGGTGGCCAGACTCGGCACGACCTGCGCCGCATTGAGGTCCTGGACCTGCGTGAGTTCGATTTCGGCCAGCAGCGGCTGATTCAGGGTCGACTTGACGGTCAAACCGCCGAGGCCGAGCGCCTGGGCCATCCCGGATGTCAGCGCCGAAGCTGCAGCGATTGCTAAAACCAGTTTACGAACCTGAACCATAGCCCATCCCTTGTTTAAAATTTCCCCGGCGACCGAGAAGATAAAGCCTGCTAGGGCGTAGGGCGTTTCGACACGCCGCAGCTAGAATGATTCTTTGAATTGTTGGCAAGTATCTTTTACACAACGTCTTTTATCAACAATTCAGCCACCTGCACAGCGTTCAGCGCCGCGCCTTTGCGCACATTGTCCGACGTCACCCAGAAATTGAGTTCACAGGCATCGTCGATTCCGCCGCGCAAGCGTCCTACATAAACAGCATCCTGGCCGACCGCATCGCCGACCGGAGTCGGATAATCGTCCGCGTCGACCAGATCAATCCCCTGTGCGGCATCGAGCGCCGCAGCGACCGCTGCAACATCCACGGGCGCCGACGTCTGCACCGACACGCTCAGGCTATCGCCGAAAAACACAGGTACTTGAATGCAGGTCACACCGACCTTGATTAAAGGCAGCGACAGCAACTCTCGCAACTCGGCGACCAAACGTTTTTCAAGAGGAACATGACCCTGCGCGTCTGGCGTGCCGACTTGAGCCAACACGTTGAACGCCATCTGCCGGTCAAACACCTTGGGTTCCAGTGGTCGAACATTCAGCAACTCAGCGGTTTGCCGCGCGAGTTCGGTGACACCTTCACGGCCCAGGCTCGATACCGCCATGCACGCGGTCACGCTGACCCGCTGGACGTCGAGGAGCGCGCGCAACGGCCCCAGCACGACGGACAATGCCGCCGCTGCCGGGCTCGGGCAGGCGACCTGATACGGTTTCGCGAGGCTGGCAAGCAACGGAGCGTTGACCTCGGGGACCACGTTAGGCGCCTGCTCCACCGGCAGACCGCCGGACAAATCGATCACGGCACAACCCGCTGCGGTCGCGCGCGCGGCGTAACTGCGGGTCACGGCCGGGCCCGCAGCGAAAAAGGCGATCTTCACTTTGTTGAAATCAAACGCGTCGACCTCACGCACGCGCACGTTCTTGCCACGATACGCGACCGAGCTGCCCGCCGATTCCGCACTGGCCAGCAGGTGCAGATCTCCCACCGGGAAATCGCGCTCTTCAAGGATCTGGACGATGGTTTCGCCGACAGTACCGGTGGCGCCGATCACGGCGATAGCAATGGACTGATTCATGCAAGAACCTCAGAAAAATCGGGGGGCGGCACTTTAACCGCGAGAGAGGTGCCAGGCAATTGACCTGGCAGAACAGACAGCAAGACGGTTCGATCCGTCAGGGCTCCAGACCGATACGGAAGAACTCGCCATGGCTCCAGACGCCCATCCAGCGCTCCCCTTCGATCTCGCGGGTGACCGACAGGTCAACCAGTTGATAGAAGACATTGCGATGGATCAAAGCCTCCAGGTTGGTGCGCACATGAAGGTAGGGAGCAGGTTCCTGAGTGACCGGGTCGATCGAGACGTGCAAAGGATGTTCGGCACCCGCCTCCACCACGTCTTCGACGTTGGTGGTGAAGCGCAGCACCTGCGATTCGCCCTCGCCCAGCACTTCCAGCAACACTGCCACGAAAGGCGCGTCATCGACCGTGATACCGACCTTCTCGACCGGCGTGATCAGGAAATAGTCATCGCCGTCGCGCCGGATGATGGTGGAAAAGAGGCGGACCATGGGTTTGCGCCCGATAGGCGTCCCCAGATAAAACCAGGTGCCGTCGCGCGCGATGCGCATGTCGATATCGCCACAGAAATCCGGATTCCACAGGTGCACAGGCGGCAAACCCTTGCCGCTCTTGGGGATCTGCGCCAGCAGGTCATTGGCTTTGCCCGGATCACTCATACGCTATTCCTCAGCGGGCTTCGACGCCCAACAAACTGCGAGCGTAATCCTCCATCGGTGGACCTAGCAAATCCTCAGGCTTGGTGTCGTGCAGCGTCAGCAAGCCGCCACGGCTGTGAATCCGCGCCGAATCGATCAGATAGCGAGTGTTGGTTTCGATCAGCATCAGCTGAATCACACCGCTGTCGACTCCCAGACGATCCACCGCTTCCTGGTCCGACCACTCGTCAAAATTGCCAATGCGGTCGTCCGCTTTGGCAAAACGGGTATAGAGCAGATAATGCGCGCCAGCCGCACGGGCCTCGTTCATCGCATCATCCAGACCTTCCGGTGCGCGCGCGCGGCGAACCATCGGGAAGTACTCGATGAAACCGTTGAAGGCTTCTTCGGCGACCACGTTAGGACGCGGGTAGGCGCCGCCCGGCGGAGCGAAGGCGCCTTGAGCGATATAAATGAACGAGTCCGGCTGCAGGCGGAAGTTATTGATCCGGCGCGTAGAGCTATGGTCCAGCAGACCCGCGTCGCTTAGCTCGTCATGGGCGCCCTGTGCCAGATCGCTGACGTGCATGCAGCCACTCAATGCCAACGACATCAGCAGTAAAACCAGGCTACGCATTACTTCCTCCAAAGTCCGGCGACGGAAAACCGGCGAATGGCCGGTTAATGCAGCTTTTGCGCCAGCTCTGGGTAAACCTGAGGCACTATGCCCGCGGGAGCGAATTCATTCGCGAAAAATCTCGCATGCAGCAGAGATGTCACGACCCTGCTGGCCTATCGAACGGTTCGATTCGCGATAGGGGCAGGACTCAACCGCCGATGATCTTCATGACGGTCGCGCCGCCCGAAAACGCAACCGCCTGCTTGTCACCCAGTGCTTTGATGAGCAAGCGCTGCAACGCCGGCAAAGCCTCGTGCCGCGGCTTGTCGAAGAGATCGCCGACGTAATGACGATGGCTGGACGACAGGCAACCGTGCAGCCATCCCGTCGAGGAAAGACGCAGACGCGAGCACGTGCGGCAGAACGGCACGCTTTCGTTGGCGATGACGCCGAAATGGCCTTTATCAGGAATGCGATACCGAACCGCCGTCGCATCGACCGGCGCATCGGCCTGCAAATACTCGTAATGCTCGCCGATCAGCGACAGCAGTTGCGCAAGGCTGACGAACTGCTGAAGAAAGGCGTTCTGATCGCCTGCCAGATGCCCCATGCGCATCAACTCGATGAAGCGCAATTCGTAGCCACGCGTCAGGCAGTAGTCCAGCAGCGGCATGACCTGATCAAGGTTCTGACCCCGCAACGGCACCATATTGACCTTGATCCGAATGCCCGCCGCCCTCGCCTGCTCCATGCCCTGGAGCACGGTGTTCAAGTCGCCTCCCCGAGCGATCACGCGAAAGGCGGCGGGATCAAGCGTGTCTAGCGAAACGTTGATCCGACGAATGCCGGCGTCCAGCAAAATCGGCAGCTTGCGCGCCAGAAGCTGGCCGTTGGTAGTGAGGCTGATGTCGGAAAGGCCCATTTGGCCAAGCTGACGCATGAAGCCCTCAAGACGTGGGCTCACCAACGGCTCGCCGCCCGTGATACGCAAGCGTTCGATGCCTGCCGCCTCAATCAGGTATTCCACGCCGCGCGCCATGGCGTCCGCCGACAGTTCGTTCTGCGCAGCGACCAGCCGCTTGCCGTCGGGCACGCAGTAAGTACAGGCGTAATTGCACGCAGACGTCAGACTGATCCGCAGGTTGCGGAAACGTCGGCCTTGGCGATCAACGATCATGGGAAACTCCGGGGATGGCACAGCACGCAAAAAACTGACTCATAAATCAACTTTTAGCAAGCGGCATTCCGGGCAAACACTGAGCCGATCATGGGCAGAGCACGCTAGCGTGTCTGCCCATGAGGTGAGCTATCGAGAAACGAGGTTCACGTCCCGGAGATTTCCGGCTTGAGGTCATGACCGGATTCAGGGTCACGCTTGCGCTTGTTGCCCATGCGCACACCGATGTCCATCAAGAACTGGAAAAAGCCTTCCTGATCTTCCAGCACATTGCTCCAGAACGGCGAGTGGTACAGCGCCACCGCGCCATGCACCAGCGCCCAGGCCGCGCAGTAGTGGAAATAAGGCGGCACGTCTTCCAGCTTGCCTTCGGAGATCCGGCCCTTGATGAGCAAGGTCAGGTGTTCGAAGTTTGAGGCACGGATCTTGTGCAACTGCTCGACCATCTCCGGGACCTGGTTGCCCTTGACCACCTTCTCTTCCAGACGGTCGAACAGGCGATACCGCTGCGGGTCACGCATGCGGAATTCAAAGTAGGCGCGCGAGAGCGCTTCCTTGTCCTTGTCGACGTCGGCAGAGTGAAGCAACTCGTTCAAATCACGCTCGTAGTCGAGCATAAGACGCAGATAAATCTCCGCCTTCGACTTGAAATGCTTATAAATGGTGCCTTTGCCAATACCCACGGCATCAGCAATCATCTCGACGGTGACACTGTCTTCACCCTGTTCGAGAAACAGCTTGAGCGCGGTATCGAGAATTTCTTGCTCACGGCGCCGAAACTCACGGACCTTACGAGGTTCTTTCTGCATAGGAAGAGGCTGTGGGTTCAAAATCGAAGCCGCACATTATGCCTAACTTGCAGCAAATTGCACGGATCATCCGACCATGTCTACGTTTCATGACGAATTCGCCCAAGCCCCCGATTTGCGATATTTAAACCACGCAGCGGTCGGTCCATGGCCAAAACGCACCGCTGGCGCAGTCCGTAAATTCGCTGAAGAGAACGTGTTACTGGGCGCGCGCGACTATCCGGACTGGATGAAGGTCGAGCAACGCCTTCGTGAACGGTTGGCCCGGCTGCTGAACGCACCGTCGACCGATGACATTGCCTTGGTCAAAAACACCTCGGAAGCCCTGTCTTTTGTCGCTTTTGGCCTCGACTGGAAAGCGGGCGATAACGTGGTGATCAGCGACGAAGAATTTCCGTCCAACCGTGTCGTCTGGGAAGCCCTCAAGCCGCAGGGCGTCGATGTGGTTCAAGTCAGCTTGAAAGGCGACGACCCGGAAGGGGCACTGCTGGCGGCGTGCGGGCCGCGCACACGCCTGCTTTCCGTCAGCTCGGTACAGTTCGCGACGGGTACACGCCTGAAGATCGAACGCCTGGGTCACGGCTTGAAGCAACGCGGCGTGCTGTTCTGCATCGACGCCATTCAACACATTGGTGCCCTTCCCTTCGATGTTCAGGCCAGCCAGTGCGACTTCGCGATGGCGGACGGCCACAAATGGATGTGCAGCCCGGAAGGACTTGGCGTTTTCTATTGTCGCGCCGCGTTAAGGCCCCACCTGAAGCTGCACGAGTTCGGCTGGCACATGCTCGAACACTCCGGTGACTATGAGCGTGAAGAATGGCAGCCCGCCGGCAGCGCTCGGCGGTTCGAATGCGGCAGCCCGAATACACTCGGCGCCATGGCGCTGGACGCGAGCCTGTCATTGCTCGAAGAAATCGGGATGGAACAGGTCGGGAATGCTGTCCTGGAACGGGTGAAATGGCTCGAGGAAGGTCTGAGCGCGATCAGCGGTGTGCGACTGTATTCATCCCGCGAAGCCGAGCGACGCTCCGGCATCCTGACCTTTAGCATCGATGGCTTGCAGGCAAACACTGTGTGGCAACAACTCATGCAAAATCAGGTGGTGTGTCTGCCCAGAGGGCCTGGAATACGATTTTCGCCTCACTTCTATACACAATCACGCGTGATCGAAGACACATTGGCGATAGTGCGGCGCGTCGCCATGCATTGAGGTATCAGCAGCGGTCTGATATTCCAAAACTGTTTAAAAAACGTACAGCACAGCGCTGGACGCCCGTGGAATATGACCAATACTTAAATTCGCTGATGCGGCATCTCCCCCAAGTGCCGGCATCGGTAAAGGCACCAATGGATAGCGTGTCTTTGTTTTACTCCTAATGGTCTTAACCCGGATTCACCCCCCAGAACCCGGGTTTTTTTTGCCTGCAATTTAACGCTTCAGCGCCTGGTCTTTCGAAAGCGGGCGCCTCAAGCGGCGTGCCTGACCCGGGCCAGCGGAAACAGACGCTTGAAGTTATCGCTGGTCTGTTCGGCAAAACGCTCGTAGCTTTCGCCACGCAGCATCGCCAGAAATTCCGCCACTTCACGAACGTACTGCGGCAGATTGGGCTTTCCACGGTAGGGAATCGGCGCGAGATAGGGCGAGTCGGTCTCGACCAGCAGACGGTCGGCAGGCACTTTGCTCGCCACATCGCGCAGGGCGTCGGCATTGCGGAACGTGACGATGCCGGAGAGCGAGATGTAAAACCCCAGATCCAGCGCGGCCTTGGCCATGTCCCAGTCTTCCGTGAAGCAGTGCAGCACGCCCGCCTGGGGCAAGGCGGCTTCACGCAGCAGGGTCAGCGTGTCTTCGCGCGCACCTCGGGTGTGCACGATCACCGGCTTGCCTGTCACGCTGGCTGCCTGTAAATGCAGGCGAAACGAGGCCTGCTGCAACTCCGCCGCTTCCGGCTCGTAGTGATAATCCAGGCCTGTCTCACCGATGGCCACCACGCGTGGGTGATTCAACTCATTGAGCAACCACTCCATCGCGGGCGCCTCGCCCGGTTTGAGGTCCAGCGGATGAATGCCGACCGAGCAATCGACGTCGTCGTAACGCTCTGCCAGCGCCTTGACCGCCCCGGCATTGTCGGCGCTGACGCCAATGCACAGAAAATGACCGACACCACGGCCGCGAGCTGCCTCAAGGGCGTTATCGAGCGAGCCGGCGTGTTCGGTGAGATCCAGACGATCCAGGTGGCAATGGGAATCTACAAGCATGGGAATCGCAACAACTTACATCGTGTGGGTAGGACGGTCGGACTTGAGGGCGCCGGCCAGGTAATTTTCGATCATGTTGCGCGCGGTATTGTCGCCGTCGTTGAACTGCACGCCAACGCCCGCCGCGCGATTGCCCTGTGCGCCCTTGGGCGTGATCCAGGTGACTTTGCCCGCGACCGGGATTTTCTCCGGCTCGTCCATCAGGTTGAGCAGCATGAACACTTCATCGCCCAGCTTGTAGCTCTTGCTCGTGGGAATGAACAGTCCGCCGTTCTTGATGAAGGGCATATAGGCCGCGTACAGGACAGACTTGTCCTTGATGGTCAGGGACAGGATGCCGTTACGTGGACCTGGGCTCAGTGGCACGCTCATCTCAACTTCCTCGGGCAATACTGATGTCATGCAGAGGGCCAGTCTAACCCTGTCCGGTCAAGGATGCCCACTGCACCAACAAGGCTTCGAGCAACAAAACCCGATTCAGGTTCGCTTTCGACAGCACTTTCTGACGCTGCAACAGCACCCAGTCCTGCATGGCCAACACAGTGGACTGACGCGACTTTTGCGCCAGGTACTGCAGCACCTTGCGCATATCAGCCAGCCCGAGGCCGCTTTCGTCCTCGGTGAGCTGGTAACGCAGCACCAGATTCGACCAGTCGCAGAACCAGTCAAATAGCAGCAACAGCGGTATGTCTTTCCAGCCTTCGGCGAGCTGAGTCGGTGATTGCTGACCTTTGAGCAGCTTCTTCACCCCGTCTACCACTTGGGCGCGCTGCTCTCGCACACCTTGCGCCTGAAGACTCACAGCGGCCAGCGGAGAACCGGCTGCCAAGGTCAACAGCTCGACGCGTTCGTCTTCGGTGCAGTCCGGCAAGGCCTCCGCCAGCCACGCCACACTCATGGCTTCGCTCGGCAGCGGACAGGCCTGCTGGACACAACGGCTTTTGATGGTGGGCAACAGACGACTAGGTTGATGACTGACCAGCAGCAAAACGGTGTCCCCGGACGGCTCTTCCAGACTTTTCAGCAAGGCGTTGGCGGCGTTGATGTTCATCGACTCCACCGGCTCGATGAGCACCACCTTGCGCCCGCCCATCTGCGCGGTCTGAACCACGAAACTGACGAGGTCACGCACCTGATCGACCTTGATCGCCTTGTCCGCCTCTTCCGGTTCCAGCACGTAATTGTCGGGATGACTGCCCGCCGCCAGCAACGAACAGGACTTGCAGTGACCACAGGCTTCCAGCCCCTGAGGTTGCTGGCACAACAACAGGTACATCAAACGCTCGGCGAGCGCCCGCTTGCCGATGCCCGCCGGACCGTGAAGCAAGTAGGCATGCGCATGCTGGCTACGGCCTGCCAATTGCTGCCAGAGCGCGTGCTGCCAAGGGTAGGCCTCAGCCATTTCGGCGTGCCGCCAACAGGTCCAGCAAATCAGGCATCAGCGTATCGAGCGACGCCTGCACCTGATCCAGCGGCAGCGCGGCATCCACCCGACGATAACGCTCAGGCGCGGCGGCGGCACGATTCAGGTAGGTCGTGCGCACCGCCTCGAAGAACGCGCGGCCTTCCTGTTCAAAGCGATCCAGACGACCACGCGCCGCCGCGCGCGACAAGCCGATCTCCACCGGCAGGTCGAACACCAGCGTCAGGTCGGGCCGCAGATCGCCCTGAACGAAGTTTTCCAGCGCGGCAATGCGCTCGACCGACAGACCGCGACCGCCGCCTTGATAGGCGTATGTTGCGTCCGTGAAACGATCGCAAAGGACCACCGCCCCCCGGGCCAGCGCCGGGCGAATCACGCCCGCCAGATGCTGCGCACGGGCCGCGAACACCAGCAACAGCTCGGTGTCGGCATCCATCGTTTCGTCGCTGGGCGCCAGCAGCAGTTCGCGAATGCGCTCAGCCAATGGCGTACCGCCCGGCTCGCGGGTCAGCACCACATCGACACCGTGGCTGCGCAGGCGCTCGGCCAGGTATTCGCGGTTGGTGCTCTTGCCCGCACCTTCGGGACCTTCCAGCGTAATAAACAAACCGGTCACAGGCAGTCCTTAATCAGATTCATTGCGGGCTCTGCTCGCCCTTCTTCTCGACCTTGTCACTTGAGTCGGTCGGCGCATTGGGTTGTTCGGCTGTCCCGGGCTCTGGCGTCTTCTGCTCAGGCGGCTGTGGCTGGGAAGCTGAGGACTCAGGCGCTGGCGTCGTGTCGGTCGCAGGCTTCTCGGTCGTCGGCGCCGCATCGACGCCCGGCGCAGGCACAACAGGTGCAGGGCTAGAGCGGTAGTCGGCCCGACGCTTGAGCTGAAACTCCTTCACGGCCGCGTTGTGAGCCTCCAGATCGTCAGAGAACACATGACTGCCATCACCTCGTGCGACAAAGTACAGACTGCTGCCCGCCACGGGGTTCATGGCCGCATGAATGGCCTCGCGGCCGACCATGGCGATGGGCGTCGGCGGCAGACCGGAAATGACATAGGTGTTGTAAGGCGTGGCTTCCTTCAGAAAAGCGCGGGTGATCTTGCCGTTATAGCGCTCGCCGAGTCCGTAAATGACAGTTGGATCGGTTTGCAACAACATACCTTGCTGCAGTCGTCGTACGAAAACCCCTGCGATCTCCCCACGCTCCTGCGGCACGCCCGTCTCTTTCTCCACCAACGACGCCATGATCAACGCCTGATAGGGATCGACATAAGGTACGTCCGCCGCTCGCTTTTCCCATTCCTCCTGCAGCACCGCATCGAGCCGGTTATAGGCCTGCTTGAGCAATTCGGCGTCGGTCATCCCGCGGACGTAGCGATAGGTGTCGGGAAAGAAGCGACCTTCGGGGAAGACATTGGGGTGGCCCAGTTTGGCCATCACCTCACTGTCGCTCAGATTGCTGAGGGTCTGTTCGAGCTTCGCCTGCTTGCCGAGCGCCGCGCGAACCTGACGGAATGTCCAGCCTTCGACCAGCGTCAGACTGTACTGCACGACGTCGCCCTTTTCCCACAGCGCCAGCAACGACTTCGCCGTCATGCCCGGCGTCATGCGGTATTCACCGCTGTGCAGCGACTGGCCAGACAAATTGAAACGCCAGTAAAGGCGCAACAGGAAAGCATCCTTGATGACGCCGTCAGCTTCCAGACGATTGAGCACGCCTGTCGGGGACGAACCCGCCGGCACATCGAGCAATTGCTCTTGCGTCAATTTCAAGGGTTGTTGCAGCGCGTTGTTCTGCTGCCAGAAGGCCAGACCCAGTAACAGCCCCGCCAGAATCACACCGGTTTCCAGCAAGACAAATAATTTTCGGATCACGAATCAGATATCCAGAAGCCCGCGAACGAGGTTTTGCAGTTTACGGGTGACCGGTCCAACCGGCCAGTTCAGTTGCTCGAACGCACGAACAGGCCAGATGCCATAGACGCTGTTACACACAAAGACCTCATCGGCCTTTTGCAGGTCGGACATCTGCAGATCAAGCGCGCGAGCCGGCATGTTTGCCTGCTCGGCCAAGGTCAGCAATTCGGCACGCATCACGCCCGCGACCCCGCAGCGCGTCAGGTCCGGTGTCAGTAGCACGCCGCCCTTGACCATGAACAGGTTGCTGTAGACCCCTTCGACGACCCGACCCGTGGTGTCACGCATCAGGCCCTCGGCATGCTCTGCATCGGTCCATTCTCCCCGCGCAATGACTTGCTCCAGACGATTGAGGTGCTTGAGACCTGCCAACAGCGGCTGTTCGGCCAGTCGGGTCTTGCAGGGAAAAAGACGAACACCCTGTTCGGCATTCGCCTGAGGGTAGAGAGGCAGCGGACTGCTTTGCAGGATGCGCCGAGGCTGGGCGTCGACGGCGGGCGCGTAACCGCGCACGCCATCGCCACGGGTGACGATCAACTTCATCACGCCTTCGCTCATCTGCACCGCGAATGCCCGGCATTCCCGCTCAATCAAGGCCAGATCGAGGTTAAGCGCCAGGCGTCGCCCGCCCAGCGCAAGACGCTGCAGGTGACGCTCGAAAAGCAATGGCTGGCCCGCCTTGACCAGAAGGGTCTCGAACAGGCCATCGCCGTAGGCCAGCCCCCTATCCTTGACGGGCAGGGAGTCGGCCGGCGCGCCATCGATCCAGCACACTGTCATTCGGCGTACCGACGGAACACCAGTGAGCCGTTCGTGCCGCCAAACCCGAACGAGTTGGAAACGACAACGTCGATCGGCATGTTGCGCGGTTCATGAGGCACGAAATCCAGATCGCAACCTTCGCCCGGCTCATCGAGGTTGATGGTCGGTGGCGCCACCTGGCCATTGATTGCCAGTACGCTGAAAATCGCTTCGATGGCGCCTGCTGCACCCAGCAAGTGACCGGTCATGGACTTGGTGGAACTGACCGCCAGCTTGTAGGCGTGATCGCCAAAGACCGACTTGATCGCGTTGACCTCGGCCAGGTCGCCTGCCGGAGTCGATGTGCCGTGAGCGTTGATGTACTGGACCTGATCCGGCGTGACCTTCGCATCGCGCAAGGCATTGGTGATGCAGCGTGCCGCACCCGCGCCATCTTCCGGCGGCGAGGTCATGTGGAAAGCGTCGCCGCTCATTCCGAAACCGATCAACTCGGCGTAGATCGTCGCGCCACGGGCTCTGGCATGTTCCAGTTCTTCGAGAACCAGCGCACCCGCGCCGTCGGACAGCACGAAGCCATCACGGCCCTTGTCCCAAGGACGACTGGCGCGGGTCGGTTCGTCGTTTCGGGTCGACAGTGCACGGGAGGCGCCGAAGCCGCCCATGCCCAGACCACAGGCGGCCATCTCGGCGCCACCAGCAATCATCACATCCGCCTCGTCATAGGCGATGTTGCGCGCAGCCATGCCGATGCAGTGCGTGCTCGTCGTGCAAGCCGTCGCGATGGCGTAGTTCGGCCCTTGTGCGCCCAAGTGGATCGACAGGAAGCCGGAAATCATGTTGATGATCGAACCCGGTACGAAGAACGGGGAGATCTTGCCCGGCCCCTGCTCGTGAAGCAGGCGGCTGGTATTTTCGATATTGGTCAAACCACCGATGCCGGAACCCATGGCTACGCCTATGCGCTCACGGTTTGCGTCAGTGATTTCAATACCGGCATTGCGCACCGCCTGGAAGCTGGCAGCCAGGCCGTACTGAATGAAGAGATCGAGACGGCGCGCCTCTTTGGGCGACAGATAATCTTCGACCTTGAATCCTTTGACCGAACCGCCGAAGCGAGTCGTGTAAGCCGAAAGGTCCGTGTGTTCGATAAGGCCAATGCCACTATGGCCAGCCAGAATGCCTTGCCATGTACTGGGCACATCGTTGCCCAATGGCGTCAGCATACCCATACCGGTGACCACGACGCGTCTACGCGACACAGGACTCTCCTTTTTTCTATTGACGAAACGCTGCCCTGTTTAAAGAAAAAACCGCACGCCTGGGGCAGTGCGGTTTTCCATGACAGCGAGCAACGATTACAAAATCTTACGCCTGGTGGGCAGTAACGTAATCGATAGCAGCTTGAACAGTGGTGATCTTCTCGGCTTCTTCGTCAGGGATTTCGGTCTCGAATTCCTCTTCCAGAGCCATCACCAGCTCAACGGTGTCAAGGGAGTCGGCACCCAGGTCTTCAACGAAAGAAGCGGTGTTGGTGACTTCTTCAGCCTTGACGCCAAGTTGTTCGGCAACGATTTTCTTGACGCGCTCTTCGATGGTGCTCATACCGTGTGTTAACTCCTAGTGGACAAATTCGGGCAGCTGGCCGATGGGTAAGTGTATAGAAGAGGTTTTGCGTATTTCAAGCTCAACGCAATTCCCGCTACGCCCATCGCCCCTCAACCCATTAATAGATTTCAGCTTTATAACGGATTTTAGACAGCCCGTATGACATTTTTTCGATACGGGAAGTCACATGTACATGCCGCCGTTCACGGGGATTGTAGCCCCGGTAACGTAGCCTGCACCTTCCGAGGCAAGAAAAGCGACCACATGCGCAATCTCTTCGGCCTGCCCCAGTCGACCCAGAGGAATCTGGCTCGTCAGGGAATCACGTTGTGCCTCTGGCAGCTCGCGGGTCATGTCGGTGTCGATAAACCCTGGGGTCACCGAGTTGACAGTCACTGCTCGCGAGCCAACTTCACGGGCCAGCGCGCGACTGAAACCTTCCAGTCCCGCTTTCGCGGCGGCGTAGTTTACTTGACCTGCGTTGCCCATGGCACCCACTACGGAGCCAATGCTGATGATACGGCCCCAACGCGCCTTGGTCATGCCGCGCAAAACACCCTTGGTCAGGCGATACAGACTGGTCAGGTTGGTGTTGATGACGTCATGCCACTCGTCATCCTTCATGCGCATCATCAGGTTGTCACGGGTGATGCCTGCGTTATTGACCAGGATCAACGGTGCGCCGACGCGCTCCTGAATCTGTGCCAGAACAGCACTGACGGACTCGTCGCTGCCGACATCGAGGGCAATACCGAAGCCTTCGATGCCGTTTTCCTTGAAGTAAGCCGTGATCTTCTCGGCTCCGGACTCGGTCGTGGCAGTACCTACCACAATGGCGCCGTTACGCCCCAGTTCCAGGGCGATCGCCCGACCAATGCCACGGCTCGCACCGGTGACCAGTGCAACTTTACCCTGACTCATGCAGGTTCTCCTTATCAGGCCAGCGCCGCGAGAGTGGCGGCGAAGGCATCCGGGGTATTGAGGTTGTGGGTGTTCACGCCATCGGCGCAACGCTTGTTAAGACCCGCCAGTACTTTGCCTGGACCGCACTCGACCAGTTGCAGTGCACCGTTGGCAGCCAGCGCCTGAATCGACTCGACCCAGCGAACCGGCTTGTACAGCTGTTGCAGCAAATCGGTTTTCAGCGTGTCCAGATCCGAGACCACGCTGGCGCTGACGTTCTGCACCAGAGGGATTTGCGGCGCCTGCCAGTCGATGGCAGCGACGGACTCGGCGAAACGCTCGGCGGCAGGACGCATCAACTCGCAGTGCGACGGCACACTGACCGGCAATGGCAACGCACGTTTGGCGCCTTTGGCCTTGCAGGCCTCAATCGCACGCTCGACGGCCGCTTTGGCACCGGCGATCACGACCTGGCCCGGCGAGTTGAAATTCACGGCGCTGACGACCTCGCCCTGAGCCGCTTCGGCGCAGGCTGCGATCACATCGGCATCGTCCAGACCGAGGATGGCGGCCATGCCACCCTGCCCGGCCGGAACGGCTTCCTGCATCAACTGACCACGACGCTCCACCAGTTTGACGGCATCGGCCAGCGACAGGCTGCCAGCCGCCACCAGTGCGCTGTATTCACCCAGGCTGTGGCCGGCGACGAACGCCGGACGCACGCCACCTTCTGCCAGCCACAAACGCCACAAGGCGATCGAAGCGGTCAGAATGGCCGGCTGGGTTTTGTCGGTTTGGTTGAGGTTTTCTTCCGGGCCCTGCTGAGTCAGCGCCCAAAGGTCATAACCCAAAGCGTCGGAGGCTTCTTTAAACGTGTCCAGGATCAACGGGTACTGCGCGCCCAGCTCGGCAAGCATGCCGAGGGACTGCGAGCCCTGACCCGGAAAGACGAATGCGACGGAAGCAGACATTAACAAGCCCCTGATTATTGTCGTCGAAAAGAACGTCCGGACAGACCGAACGCAAGGTAATTCAAAGTGTTGCGACCGAACAGTTGGATGACCCACCAGTCACAGGGGTCACATTCTAGCTCAAGACACGTTACAGCAGCTCCTCCAGACGCCCATGCAGGCGCTCTGGCAGATTCTCCTGTATTTCGATCAGGGCACGCTGAATCGCGCTCTGGAAGCCTTGGGCACCTGCGGAGCCATGGCTCTTCACTACAATGCCCTGCAACCCCAAAAAGCTCGCGCCGTTGTGACGCGCGGGCGCCAGATCGGCCTTGAGGCGTTTGAGGAGCGGCATCGCCAGCGCCCCTACAGCCCTGGACAGCACGTTCTGGCGAAACAACGTCTCGATCCGCTCACCGATCATGGTGGCCAGGCCTTCGCTGGATTTGAGCAGGATATTCCCGACAAACCCGTCACACACCACCACATCGGCCTCACCGCGGTACAGACCGTCACCCTCGACAAACCCGATGTAATTAAGCCCCGGGGCGGCCTGTAACAAACTGGCCGCCAACTTGACCTGCTGATTGCCCTTGATGTCTTCGGTGCCGACATTGAGCAGTGCGACCTTTGGCCGCTCCACACCCAACGCTTCGGCAGCGACCGACCCCATGACCGCGAACTGGTAGAGGTTCTCGGCACTGCAATCGACGTTCGCGCCCAGGTCCAGCAGCTGACAGTAGCCACGCTGGGTCGGAATCGCCGCGACCATTGCGGGACGATCGATGCCCGGCAAGGTCTTGAGGACGAACCGTGAGAGGGCCATCAACGCACCAGTATTTCCGGCACTGACACACGCCTGCGCCTTGCCGTCCGCCAACAGACGCAATGCGACACGCATCGACGAATCTGGTTTGCCACGCAGGGCAAGCGAAGGCCGGTCATCCATGGTGATGACTTCGGTGGCATTGACGACGAGCAGGCGCGACCGATCGACACCGGAATGGCGTGCGATGAGTTCTTCAAGAAGGGAAGCTTGACCGACAAGGGTCAGATGGAGCGAGGGTGCAGCGAGCAGGCAGGCAATGCTGGCCTGAACAATGCTGCGGGGACCGAAGTCCCCGCCCATTGCGTCGATCGCGATGACCGGAGCGGACAAGAAATTACTCGTCAGCGCCCTTGTCGATCACTTTACGGCCACGGTATACGCCTTCTGGCGATACGTGGTGAC
>Ga0213828_1000238_pt1 | contig 57063 bp, 57 predicted proteins | sample MC6MC0897MG_FD_180664 | JGI IMG/M metagenome (GOLD analysis project Ga0213828, IMG submission 180664) | Enriched soil aggregate microbial communities from Iowa State University, Ames, United States - MC6-MC0897-MG | ecosystem: Environmental > Terrestrial > Soil > Unclassified | place: USA: Iowa...
TACTGCGCCAAACTGTTTCGCTTGCTCGGTCATTCCGGAATCAGTTTTGTCTCCTGCCCGACCGAGAGCATTCACCTGCAAGGACGCTTCGACAACTTCCCGAAACGCCGTGGCGTAACGCGCGTCAACGAATTGCTCGAAGCCGGGATGAATGTGTGTTTCGGCCAGGATTCCATCGTCGATCCGTGGTATCCGCTGGGCAACGGCAACATCCTGCGCGTGCTCGAAGCCGGACTGCACATCTGCCACATGCTCGGTTATCGCAACCTGCAAAGTGCGCTGGATCTGGTGACCGACAACAGCGCCAAAGCCATGCACCTGGGTGAGCGATATGGACTGGAACAGGGGCGGCCGGCGAATCTGCTGATTCTTTCGGCAGACAGTGATTACGAGGTGATTCGCAGTCAGGGCTTGCCGTTGTATTCGATTCGCGGCGGCAAAGTGTTGATGAAGCGGCAGATGCCGGTGGTGGAGTTCAACCAACTGCCCGGTTGAGTATCCGGCATGCGCACTGTCACCGAACCGGCTCGGATAACCCCATGCGCTGAGCCGTCAGCGCTTGCTGGATCACTCGGTGGAAATGCTGCAGAGCCGGTTCATTCCTTCCGAACGTCAGGTGTGTCTGCGCACCTGACGCGATGCCCTGCTGTATTTTCGTGCTGACCTCGAAGTCCTCGCCGTCCACCGTTTCCAGCAGCAGCTTCATGTTCTTGTCCCAGAGATCGCGCTCACGTTCTGTGGTGGCTGCATGCGGGGTATACAGCGCGACCTGCGCCAGGCAGGCGCCGGGCGTTTGCGGCTTCGGGAACACCCGCCAGATTTCAAGGTGATCGCGCTGCCAGAGCAGTAGCGTATTGGGAAAAAGAAAATAAATGACCAGCGAATGCTTGAGTAGATTCCACTGTTCGGGAGGTTGATCGCGCAGCGTCAGAATGCTTCGTCGCGGCATGATCAGACGCGCATCGTTGCCAAAGGCCTCGAAAAGGCTGACCGCTGGAAGAAAAATCGACGCCACGGTTTTCTGATGCAGAAACGGGAAATGCCAGTTCTCGAAAAACGTCTCCAGTGCATTTTTCCAATTGAATGGTTTCTCGAGCAATCGCGTTTCATACAGAGAAAAGTTTTCCAGGCGCAAATGAGCCATTTCCGTATCAAGCGTACTCAATGGCCGCTTTAAACTGCCCGCTTGTCCGGGCTCCCGGGCAACCCATATCAGACCGTGCCGTTCGAATACCGGCAAACTCCGCAGATTGCGCTCGGCGCACGTCAGGCCCGAAAAACTGCCGGCCGGCATCAATTGCACAAGCTGGCCTTGAAGGTTGTACATCCAGCCGTGATAAGGACAAGTCAAAGCGTTTTTCAGCGTCCCTTGCCCCTCGACCAGTCGCGCGCCGCGATGCCGACAGACATTGATGAACGCGTTCAATGTGCCATCGGCCGCGCGAATGATCACGATGGGCACGCCACTCAAGTCATCCGTCAGATAAGCCCCCGGATGGTCCAAACAGGCACTCAATCCCATCAACAACGGATAGGCACCGAACAGACCGGCCTGTTCCAGTGCCAACTGGTGCGCACAGTGATAAACGGACACCGGATTGAGAAACGGCGCGTCCGCCAGGCTGGTAGAGCCCTGATCCAGCAGGCTGAATATTTTGCGCAGGAGTAAAACTTGCGTTGGATGATCCATCATCGCCTCCGGATACTGATCGGGCATCGACACAGCAGGAGTCTTTGCGATTGAGCTGCTCCCCTTTTAAGCGCAATTCGGGCATCCGTAAACTGTAAGAACTAACAGGTTCGCGCCCGCAAACATTGAGCTAAGGTATCAGGGCCGCCATCGCAACGGGCCGCACACCCCTCTCGGATGTACGCTTTTTCATGCTGAAGTTCGTGCGTAGTTGATCAGCCGCCATCCTCATTTGCTTGAGGACTCGCCATGAAACACAACCCTCACTCCCCTCCCATGACCACGCTGTATACCGAAGGTCGCCAGACCTTTGTCGAACTTTTACCTGACGGCGGTGCCCGCCTCGACGCGTTGTTTCATACCGTACCCGCGTTGGGAGAACTGGCAGTCGGTGTTGTATACGGACATCTGCATGCACGACCCGGACTCGACCCGCGCCTGCGTGAAGCCGTGTCATTCGCCGCGATCGTGGCCTCAGGCATGATCGGCCCGCCATTGAGCGTCCATCTCAAGACGGGGCTGGCCTCGGGACTGGCGCCGGGCGAAATGACCGAAGTGCTGCTGCAGGCGTCGGCATTCGCGGGGTTTCCCCGAGCGGTGAGCGCGGCCGAGCAACTCAATCGACTGTTCGACGAGGCCGGCCTGATATCGCCTCCCACACCGACGCCGCGAGAGGTGGCTTTGGCGTTCTGTGAGCTCGTGCGCGAAGGACAAGCGCCGATTCCTGTCAGTACCGCAGTGAAGCGCCAGTTGAAGCATGCCCGCAGCCTGTCGCTGCTGGCGACATCGGCGCACTCGGTGATCGTTGAATGTTTTGAACAGCAGTCGACCGCGCAAGCCTTGCTACGACTCGAGGTGCAGGGTGAAGCCGTGACGAGCGTAACGCTGTTCAAGGCTCACTGACCTCGCGCCGGCACGGCTTCGCCCCAACGTTCTGCGGACACTGGCGCAGGCTGCGCCTGCAACGGTTATACGATCAGGCGGGCGGTGCCGAACAAGCTGACACGCAGCAATTCACCGTGGACCTCTTCCAGCAGAATCGGCGCCGTGCCGCCGGGCATGACGACGTGTACGGCGCCACCTGTGACCCAACCGACCCGCCACGCCGCTGACGCCACCGCGCTGGCACTGGTGCCTGAGGAGGCAGTCGGCCCTTCGCCGCGTTCGAACACCCGGGCAACGATGCGTTGTGTCGCCTCACGCGCGGCCCATTGCAGATTGACACCCGCCGGGCAGGGCTGCCCGGCGCCGGCCGGCATGGCGTAAGCGATCCGGGTCAACCCCTCACTCAATGGCGACTCACGCATCTGCTGATTGTCGGGCAATGCGCCCTTGTCGCTGAGCAGTGTCACGCAATGCGGGTTGCCGATGCGTACGAACTGGCTATGGGCCCACGACGGATCGAGCTGCACCAACGGTTGCACAGCGCTGACCTCCCGACCGTTGAAACCGACGGTTGGCGTCCACGATGCGTCAACGGCATCAGGTCCGAATACGGGTTGACCGAGGTCCAGCCAGAAGCCCCGAACGCCTTCGACCTCGGCAGGTTTTACCGAGGTTTCCACCGGCTCACCCTTGTCATGATGAACGCGCAACAGCGCACCCTGCTCCGCCATCCAGCCTTGCGCGGCGAGAAACTCAGAAAAAATCGTCAAGCCATTGCCACTGCGTTCGGCCAGCGAGCCATCGGTGTTGACGATCAGCACCTCGAACGGCGGTGAAGCCTGGAACGGACCGATCAACAGACCGTCGCTGCGGTGGGATTTGCTGTTCGCTGGACGCTGACCTTCGGGCCAGTCACAACACAATGTGATGGCTGCGCGGCTCCAGATCTGTCTCGACGAAGCACACTGCGCGGCACTGGCCGGTAAATCAATGCCCGCCTCGCGAAGTGCCTGCGGCGAAATCACCCCGTAAATATTGCCCCGTGCATCGTAGAACTGCGTCATCACCGGCCTTTGCTGTTAAATCCCCTGAAGCCGCCACTGTAAAACGCAATCCCTTGTGGGAGCGAGCCTGCTCGCGATAGCGGTGTGTCAGTCGACATTTTTTTCAACTGACGCACCGCTATCGCGAGCAGGCTCGCTCCCACAGGTTAGGATGTCGGCTGTACGTCCTCGCATGACTGACGATCGAACCTCGACGCTCAATCACTGTCCTTCGGGGACGCGATGTTTTTTGCCAAGGATCGATATGACCAGCCTCAACCCTCAAGACACCTTCGTCCCCGGACGCCTGCAACAGATGTCCACGCGCATCGCCTTTTTCATCGCCGGGCTCGGCATCGCCGCGTGGGCGCCTTTGGTGCCGTACGCCAAGGCCCGCGCCGGACTGGATGAGGGCACGTTGGGGTTGTTGCTGTTGTGCCTCGGCGTCGGTTCGATTCTGGCGATGCCGCTGGCGGGGATTCTGGCCACGCGCTTCGGCTGTCGCCGCGTCGCTACCGGCGGCACGTTGTTGATCTGCGCGGCGCTACCGTTGCTGGCGACGGTTTCGTCGATACCGGCATTGATCGCCACGCTGTTCATGTTCGGTGCGGGCCTGGGCACGGTGGATTCGACGGTGAACCTGCAAGCGGTGATCGTCGAACGCGCCAGCGGCAAGAACATGATGTCGGGCTTTCATGGACTGTTCAGTCTGGGCGGGATCGTCGGCGCGGCGGGTGTCAGCGCCCTGCTCGGCCTTGGCTTGACGCCACTCGCGGCGATGCTGGTGGTAGTCGTGGTGTTGATCGCGGCGCTGTTCAAGTGCGTGCCGCACATGTTGCCTTACGGCAGTGAAAGCTCGGGCCCGGCGTTCGCCATCCCCCATGGCATCGTGCTGTTTATCGGCGGAATGTGCTTTATTGTCTTTCTCACCGAAGGCGCGGCGCTGGACTGGAGTGCGGTGTTTCTGGCGCAGGAACGCGGAATCGACACGGCGTACGCGGGGATGGGTTATGCGGCGTTTGCATTGACCATGACGGCCGGGCGTTTGATGGGTGACCGGATTGTGCGGATTGTCGGTGCCACGCGGATCATTTTGTTTGGCGGTCTATTGGCAGCGGCCGGTTTGTTTCTGGCGACGTTTGCTCCGAGCTGGGAAGCGGCGCTGGTCGGTTATGCGCTGGTCGGCGCTGGCTGTTCGAACATTGTGCCGGTGCTGTACACGGCGGTGGGCAAGCAGACGGTGATGCCGGAAAGCATCGCCGTGCCGGCGATTACCACGCTCGGTTATGCAGGGATTCTGGCCGGGCCGGCGGTGATCGGCTTTGTGGCGCATGCCAGCAGTTTGAGCTTTGCCTTTGGCTTGATGGCGGTGCTGTTGGTGGCGGTGGCCATTGGCGGAAAAGTCCTTAAAGTCTAAAAGCTTCGCGAGCAGGCTCGCTCCCACAGGATTTCAGTGATCCATATGGGAGCGAGCCTGCTCGCGAAGAAGGTGAAGCGGTCTATCAGAAACCTACGCTGGCCTGCACAAAGAACGTGCGCGGCGCACCGACATACATCCCCGAATTGTTGTCGCTGGAGCGGGTGAAGTACTGCTTGTCGAAGACGTTCTTCACCCCCGCGCCCAGTTTCAAATTCGACACCTGCGGCCCAAAGTCATAACCCCCACGCACGTTCCAGGTCACGTAACCCGGAATGTCGCCGTACTGCCCGTCCGCCGTGCCGTCGGTGATGTAGTTGCCGTTGAAACTGCCATCGGCATTCACACCGGTACCCGGCGAACGCTGTTTCGATTGAGCGAAACCGTCAAGGTTGTAGGTCCAGCGATTGATGTCGTAACGCAAACCGACGGTCGCCACCTGCCGCGAATAGAACGGCAGATCACGGCCCTTGAAGCCCGGAATCTCGCCTTCATAAGTGGCGCGGGTGTAGGTGAAACCCGCGTTGGCGGTCAAACCGTCAAGACGCGGATCCAGCGCCGCCATGTCGTAATGCACCGAGGCTTCGATGCCCTGGTGCTTGGTCGCGCCGAGATTCGTCCAGCCAACATCGTTGCTGATGTATTGCAGCTCGTCGTCGAAGTCGATGTAGAACAGCGTCACCTCACCACCCCACACATCGTCGTTGTAGCGCGTACCGATTTCGTAGGTCTTGGCCTTTTCCGGCTCCAGACCATTGGCGGTCTGATCACCCGAGCCGCCCTGACCGAGCTGGAAATACTGCAGGCTGCCGAACGAAGTTTCGTAGTTGGCGAACAGTTTCCACGCGTCCGACAGGTGATACATCACGCTCAGCGCCGGCAACGGTTCGTTGCTTTCGATGCTGCGGTTTTTCGCCTGCACCGGTTTGCCGGCCGTGTCGAGCACGGCGCGGTCATGCCAGTCGGTGCTGATATGTTCAAAGCGAATGCCAGGGGTGATGGTCCAGTTGCCGACATCGATTTTGTTGTCGATGTAGACCGAGTTGGCCTCGGTGCCGCCCGTGCGGTCCTGGAACACATGGCCGTCGGAGGTCGGCGTGAGCACCGGCTGATTATTGACCAGCGCCACACGGCTCGACGACTCGTGCATCGCCTCTTTCAGATAGCGATAACCGACGCTGACTTCTTGGGTGGTCGGGCCGACATCGAAAACCCGCGAGACCCTTGGCTCGATGCCCAGCGTGTAATACGAGCGCGGGTAGGAGCTGAGGGTTTTCTGGTCGCGGGCGGCGATGGTGCTGCCACGGAAGCTGTCGGTGTAATAAGTGAGGATTTCCGCTTGCGTGCGCTCGTCGATCTGGCGGATCCACTTGAACGACACGTCCTTGCGCCGACCGGTGAACTGATCGTAGTCACGCACCGAGTCATACGGTTTGTCGTCGTACTGCTTTTGCGTCAGGCCGCCGGGCATATCAGCCGTGGCGTCGTAGTAGTGAAAGTTGAGGCTGAAATCGTCCTGATCGGTCGGCGCCCAGTGCGTCTTGAGCAGCACGTCGTCGATGTCGTTGCCGTTGTTGCGCTCGCGGTAGCCGTTGCCGTTGACACCGGAATACAGCAACGCCACGCCCATGCCGTTGTCGGCAGTGCCGCCGAGGAACGCGGTGTCGATGTGTTTCCAGCCACCGTACTGAGTGGTTTCCAGGGTGGTGCCGATTTCACCGGTGGCTTTTTCCGGGATCGCTCGGGTGACGAAGTTGATCACACCGCCGACGTTTTGCGGCCCGTAACGCACCGAGCCGGCGCCACGCACGACGTCGATGCTGTCGAGGTTGCCCGAGGAAATTGGCGCCATCGACAGTTGCGGCTGGCCGTACGGGGCAAACGCCGCCGGCACGCCATCGATCAACACCGTGGAGCGCGGTGACAGACGCGAAGTCAGACCGCGGACCCCCACGTTCAGAGAAATATCGCTGCCACCAGTGCCGTTGGAATCCTGCACCTGCACGCCCGGCACACGCTTGAGCACGTCACTGACGTTCATCGCGCCCTGCTCGACCATCGCTTCGCGGCGGATCACCGTACGCGCACCGGGGTGGTTTTGCACCACGGCGGCGTTGGCATCACCGAGCCAGTCACCGACTACTTTGATGTCTGTCACGCCCAGCTCCAGCGAGCCACTGCCGGCGGCGGAAGTCGCGGCGGGCGAAAGCGTCACCGAACCTTCGTTGATCTGATAATCCAGACCGCTGCCCTGTAGCAATTGGCGCAAGGCCTGTTCCGGGGAGATATCACCGTCGACTGCCGGCGCCTGTTTGCCGGCGACCAGGTCGGGGCTGAAAAACACTTGCAGCGATGTCTGCTGACCGAGCTCGCTGAGGGCCTGACCCAGTGGCTGTGCGCGGATATGGATCGCTTCGCCAGCGAAGGCCAGCGGCACGGCAGCGCTGACCGCCAGCGCGAGGGCCAGCGGCAGCCAAGGGGATTTCTTGTTGTTGGCAGTGGTGTTTTTCACGTCGTACGTAGTCCTGTGGATCGCAAGAGTGTGCGGCTGTTAATGCAAACCAGTTGCAGTTGAACAGGAAGACGATGAACTCGAAAAAAACCTGAATTTTATTTTGCGATTATTTCCTGACTGCCATCCGCGAGGGTGCGCACGGCCACCGGCAGGATGCTCGGCAAGGCTTTGAGCAAGGCGTCGGTGTTGTCGGATTTGAACACGCTGGTCAGGCGCAGGCTGGCCACAGTGGGGTTGGCGACGGTCAACGGTTTATCGCGATAACGCGACACTTCGGCGGCGACTTCACTGAGGCTGGCATTATTGAAGACCAGTTTGCCGCTGCGCCATGCCGTCAGTTCCGCCGGGTTGACTGCATAGGCTGCGGCCACTTTGCCTTGCGCATCGACAGAGGTGCCAAGGCCTGCGGTCAGGTTGATGAACTGATCATCCGCTGCATCACGCCCCTGTACTTTCACCGTGCCCTGCTCCACCGCCACGCGGGTTTGCGCGATATCGCGACGCACATCGAAACGCGTGCCGGTGACCGTGACTTTGCCGATGCCGGTCTCGACCACGAACGGTCGGGCAGTGTCGTGCGCGACGCTGAACATCGCTTCGCCTTCTGCCAGTTCGATGACGCGACGATCCTGTTCAAAGCGCACCTGCAAGCGGCTGCGACTGTTCAGATCAATCACCGAACCGTCCGGCAGCGCCACGTGTTTACGTTCGCCCAGCGCCGTGGCGAACTCGGCGCGGTAACCGCCCGGATGATTCAAACCACTGAACAGTCCCAGCCCGAGTGCGACCGCCAGCACACTGGCAGCCACGGCATAACGCAGCATCGGACGGCGTTCGCGGCGGGTTGGTGGTGTTTCAACGAGGGCTTTGAGGCGTGGCGCCGGCAGCAGATCGGCCGCCGACCACAAGCCCTGGAGCAACTGGAATTCATCACGGTGCTGCGGATGTTGATTCAGCCAGGCGTCGAAGCGCTGCTGCTCGTCGGCATCGATGGCCGGCTCCTGCAAACGCACAAACCAGCGAGCCGCGTCATCGCGCACCGTTGTTTGCCCGCACGCGCAATCACGCGTATCCATCATGGAATGTCCTGTTGGGCTGGGGGGGAAATGTCGCAGCGGCTCATGACTGCAACCCGTCGAGGCGATCACGCAGATGCCGCAGGGTGCGGATCATATACTTTTCGACCATGTTCTTGGACAGCCCAAGGCGTTCGGCGATTTCCGCCTGGGTCAGGCCTTCGATCTTCTGCCAGACAAAGATCTTGCGGCAATTGACCGGCAGCTCGCTGAGCGCCCGCTCGATGGAGTCGGCCAGCTGGATCGCCTGCATGTAATGCTCCGGGTCGCCGGATGACGACTCACTGTGATCGAGGGCCTGCGACTCCATGGCCCCGCGCCGATCCTCCCGCCGATAACCGTCGACCGCGATATTGCGCGCGGTCTGGTGCAAATACGCCCGTGGCTGCTGCACCGCCGCCGAATCGGACTCAAGCACCCGCACAAAGGTGTCGTGCGCCAGATCCTCGGCCTGCGCGCGATTGCGCAGGCGACGAGTCCAGGTGCCGATCAACTCTTCGTAATGCTCGAAAAAGCCGGGTCTGCGGGGACGCATGGGGGTATGGGCGGCGTGCTGAGGAAAGGGGCGTGAATAGTAATGGTTACCATTAAGCCGAAGCAATGGATTCCTCGACCGACTGTCCGCGCAGCAACTGAAGCTCAGCGTTTTATCGAAATCACCCCACTCATGTACTCATGCAGATCGCGCAGATCCTTAATGCTCCAGGCATGTGGCGGTATTTTTACCCCGTTCTCCTGCAACGTTTTCGGAATCAGGTTGCCGTTCGGGCGAAGGATGATCGACGACACAATCACGCCCGGATATTCATTCAGGCGTTTTTTGAACGCGGACGTTGTCAGGTCAGGTGTGGGCGGGTTGCTTTTATGCGCCAGCGGCCCTGTGCCTTTTATATCGGCTCCGTGGCACACAGCGCAGCGCTGCGAATAGAGGTTTTTGCCGTTGCTGTTATCCGCGAAGGACACGGATGGTTGGGCGATCAACAAAGCCGCGAGTACAGCGACGAATGCCGTTTTCATTGTTTGCCTCCCTGGCATTTAAGAGGCGCAAGATAGTCGAGTTTTAACGCCCGGTGCAAAACCAAAGTGGGAGCGAGCCTGCTCGCGAAGGCGGTACATCAGTCACTTAATGCATTGACTGAGCGGGCGCTTTCGCGAGCAGGCTCGCGAAAGCGGTACATCAGTCACCCATAACATTGACTGAGCGGGCGCTTCCAGACATCTGAACTACTAGTGTTTTTCATCGCAGGTCGTACCATCAGGATAACTCAGAAAAACTCTAATACGGGCTGACTGTTCAGGGCCTCCATTAATCGTATAGCTCGCGCGACCATTTCCATTGAGGATCGGTTTGATATGTAAGAAATAATCACCAATTAACTCCTCAAACCCTTTTACCTGATCATTTTCAGTTACAAAGTGATTGAGTGATATCTTAGTATCTGGAATAGGTTTATTACTCATATCCTCACCCTGCCAAGTCAACTTCAATACCGCTCCGACTTGCGCGTTACCCAGAGGGCCGATTTTTACTCTGATTCCGTCCATCGGCTTGGAGGTACAGTTAATGAGGGGCGGATCGAAACTGAAGTCCGCACCTGGAAAAGTAATTTCACTCATATCAATTTCCTTTAATCAGCGTAAGAGAATGTAATGAAGTGTCGGCAGTTGTGGCTAACCATCCATCAAGCTAATTAAAAAACAACGTTCTCGATTCGGTAACTGTCAGAAATAACAGGTTTACAGATCAATTCGAAATAAAAAATATAAACTGGTCACTTATTTCATTGACTGGATGGACGCTTTCGCGAGCAGGCTCGCTCCCACAGGGTTGGGTGGTGGATGCAGGTTCAAGTGCATCCACCGTTGGCCATTGGATCAGCCTTTTTCGTCGATCCCGGCTTGCAGGGTCTGGGTATCCAGATGCCCGCTGAGGGTGACCGGACCGACTTTCAGATTGCCGTTTTCCAGGGAAACCTTCGGTGCGTTTTCCTCGGCTTTATGCGGCAGATCAAGGCCCGCTTTCACACCGTAGTCACGGTTGCTCAGATCAGTGCTGCTGACCTTCGAACCCCCCAGATCGACCTTCCCTTGCGCCGCCGAAATCCGCGCGCCGCTCAGTTGTGTCGCGCCGCCAACTACTAGGTTCACGTCTTGGCTGGCATTGATCCCGGATGCCTGCGCAACGCTGTCCTTGTGCGCGTACTCACCCTGCGCTTTCAGCGTCGGCTTGTAGTCGGTGCCGGCGAGTTTTTCCTTGTCGCTCGGTGGATTCTTCTTCGCGGTCAGGCCCAGATCAACATCGACCTTGGCGTGGTTGCTCGAGTCCTGACGGCTTTCGACGCTCAGATCACCCGCGACCTTGCCGCTGACATCTTTAGCGTCGATCCGCGCACCCGCCAGCTGTGCATTACCGGCGCTGTTCAACACCATGCTGTCAGCCTTGATCTGGCTGTTCTGCTGCGTGCTGCCTTGCAGGTAATCGACACCGACTTTGGCCCCGGCATTGAAGCCGTGATCGCTGCTGGCCTTTTCATCCTCGGCAGTCGGGGTTTTGCTGCTGAGGTTGCCGCCGGCGTTCAGCGCGACATTCCAGTTATTGCGGTGGTCGGTGGACTGCGCCGACTCCTGCACAAAACCGCCCTTCTGGGCGTCGATGCTGACGTTCGGAGCGCTGACTTGCGTGCCTTGCAGATGAATCGAATCACCGCTCAGTGCGACGCCGCTCTGGCTGTTGAGCTGGCCACCGCTGAGGGTTTTCGAATCCTCGTTGACCCGACCGATATTGAAGTTGCCACTCAGATTGCCACCCTGATCACGGCTCTTCTCGCTGCTGATTTTGCTGCCGCCGCCCTTCAGGCCGCCGCCGAGATTGCTGCCGGTGGCGGTGTGAGTGTCGGTTGCGGCTTGCAGATCGAGCTTGCCGTCAGCGTGCAGATCGATGCCGCCAGCGCTGTCGATCTTCGTACCTTGCTGCACTTGATTGCCGCCGCTGCTCAACTGCACCGGACCGTTGCTGGTGATGCTCGCCACATGGGCCTGCGTGTCAGTGGTTTGCTTGCCTGTGTGATCGAGCTGGAACCCGGCGCCGACGTCGACGTTGGTGCCATCGGTACCCGGCAAGGTGCCGACCGCCAGCGAGCCATTGCCGCGCAGGCTGCTGTCATTACTGGTCTGGCGGTCGGTGGCCTGATTCAGCGCCAGATCACCGCCAGTCTTGATATTCACACCGCCCTGCCCGCCGTCGAAACGGCTGCCTGCGAACTGCGCATCGCCGCCGACTTTGATGTTCACACCCTGGCTGCCGGCGTAACCACCGACCACGGCGCTGGAACTGTCCTTGCTCGACGCACTGCTGCCACCCGCGCCGCTGCCGGCGACATTCACGTCTTCACCGGTCTTGGTGTAGACGCGCACATCGACCTTGGCATCCACCGCGTTCGCGCTGCTGTTGTGAGAGTTGCTGGCAGCATCGGCAAGCAGTTTGTCAGCGCTGATGTTCACTTGGCCGGCGCTGGCGTTGTATTGGGTGCCTTGCTCATGCAGCGTGCCGCTGGTTTTCACATCGACAGTGCCGCCATCAAAACGGCTGACCACAGCGTTGTTGTTTTGCTCGGTTTTGCTGGCGCTGCCATGACCGACTGCAACGTCGATTCCGACATTCGGCTGACCGAGATTGGCCAGCGAGTCCTTGTCCGGCACCTTGCCGTTGAGCACGTCTTTGACTGCGCCCGCGATCGGCCGGGCGATGTCCTTGTACTCGACGTTGGCGCCGATGTCCGCCGACCAATTGCTGTCGTTGTGCGTGCTGCTTTCGCTGTTGCTGGACGCGCGATTGTCGATCTCGTTGGCGGCAACATTCAGACCGTTGCCAGCCTTGAGTTGCGCACCTTCAGTGGCGAGTTTGTCGGCATTGATGGTCAGGCCACCGCTGCTCTGCACACTGGTGGTTTGTGCGGTGGTTTTGCTGGTCGAATCCTGCGCCGTGCTATGGGCGAAATCGACGCCACTGCCAGCACGGTCGAGGCCGCCGGTGTAGTAGAAACCACCGCCGGTGCTGGAGGTGTCGGTGGAGGTTTTGTGGCTGTCTGCTTCAGCCAGCAACGACACGTTTTTACCGCTCAACGTCGTGTCGCCAGCAGTGGATTTCACCTCCGCGCCTTTGAGCGTGACATCACCGCCCGCCTTCACCTGCACACTGCCGCCGCTGAGGCTAGAGCCTTGCTGAGAGACGTCGTTGCTAGTGACGGTTTGCTGTTTGTCTTGGTAGTGAATCCCGGCGCGATACTGCTCCGGCGTTTGCTCTTTGGCGTAGGCATCGAAGCCACGGGTTTGCGTGGTGTCAGTGCTGTCGTGAGTATTCTGCGCAGCATGCACATTGACGTCGCCCGCCGCGTCGGCCGTCAGCGCGCCGTCAGCCTTGACCGTCGAACCCGCCACTTCGATGTCCTTGGCGCTTTTGAGCTTGAGGTTGCTGTCGGACACCAGTTCGCTGCGCACGGTGCTGCTGTCTTTGCTGTTCTGCCGCGACTCGTCTTTGGTGATGCCGAAGAACTTGCTGTCCTTGTCGTGGTTGTTACTGTGCGAGGTGTCCTGCACGCCGTCGATCACCAGCGAACCCTTGTCGCTGATCACGCTGGCGTCGGTGCCGCCACGCACTTGGCTGCCGCTGATGCGCACATCGTCAGCCTTGACGATCAGTTTGCCGGCGGCGTTGACTTTGCTGCCCTGATGCTGGGTCTTGCCCTTGTCGGCATCGCCGGTCTTGCCGAAGAAACCACCGCCCACCAGGTCACCAGAGTAACGGTTGTCGCTGCTGCGATTGGTCCGTGTGGCGGTGCTGATTTCCACTTGTTTACCGGCCAGTTGCACGTCGCCAGCGCTGGTCAACTCGGCGCCTTCTGAGCGCAACAACGCGGCGGTTTGCAGGGCAATGTTGCCGGCCTTCAGTTGGCTGGTGACGCTGCGCTGTTCCTCGCTGCTGCTGTTCCAGTCGGCTTTCCACAGGTGCTTGCGGTGGTTGCCTTGATCGGTTTGCGTGTGGCTTTCAGTGGCTGCAGTCAGGCGCAGATCGCCGCCGCTTTGCACGTCGAGATTGTTCGCTGCTTCGACTTTGGCGGCTTTCAGTTCAGTGTCTTTGCCGGACGACAGTTTGGCGTCGCGACTGGCGATAATCTGGCTGCCGTGCTGACGCGATTCACTGTCGGTCTGGGTGCGGTCGTAGGTTTCCCAGGTGATGCCGATGGTGCTGTTGTTCCAGTTTTCACGCTTTTCCTGAAGCTTGCGGCTTTCGACCGTCGACAGGGTCAGGTTGCGTTTGGCATCGAGCGTGACGTCGCGGCCGTCAACATCGGTGGCAGCCAACGTCAGGTCCTTGCCGCTGTGCAAGCCGACGTCGCCCTGACTGCTGCGAATACCGGCGCGGGTCACGTCGAGGCTGTTGGCCACGGCTTCACCGCTGACACTCAAGTCACCGGCCGAACGAATCTGCACGCCGTCACGTCCGGCCACTTGCACCGCGCCAACCCGCACGCCGGCACCTTCGGCGGTGCTGACAATATTGATACGCCCGGCCTGCATCGCGCCGAACAGGCTAGCGTCGATGCGTTGATCGCCGTTGTTGCCGGCAGGGTCGACGGTTTTCACTTGGCCGCTGGCGTAATCGACCTGATTGCGCCCGACCGTGAGATTCAACTGATCGCGCGCCGTGATCGCACCTTGGCTGTCGATACGCGGCGCGATCAGGTTGATCGAGCCCTCACCGTTGCGCAGGCCACCGCCCTGAATCTGCAACTGACCGCTGGCGTCACGGCTGTTCAGACTTTGCAGTTTGCCGTCATTCAATTCCGGACGACCGACCACCAGATTGGCATTTGGCGTGTTGATGAAGCTGCCGCCATTCACCGAGATGCCGTTGGGGTTGGCCAACACGTAATCGGCGGGCCGACCGAAGATTTCCTGCGCGCCGTTGATGGCGGACGGGTTGCGACTGATCACTTCGTTGAGGATCACGCTCGCGGCCTGGCCTTGCAGTTGCGGGTTGGCCGCCAGTTGCCCGGCCAGTTGCGATTGCCCGGCCTGTAAGGCGTTGTTCAGCACCAGGCCTTGGCGGTCGACGTTGTAGTCGAGGAATTGGTTGTGCGACAGGCCCGAACCGTTGGGTGCGACGATGTTGACGATGGGCACACCGCCCTGGGTCTGCAATTGCGCGGTGCCGCCCGGTCCCGGTGCGACCACGACACCGCCGGCGAGCGCGCTCGGCAGGTGCACGGCGAAGAACAGGCTGGCAATCGCCCAGCGCAATTTGCCCCGAGGCGAAAGATGAAATGCAAAGGTGTGTGCTGGCATAAAAACGTCTCCATGTGAGTACGGCATCACGTTGCGCGTTTAGTCTTGGCCGTGGCTGACGCGCTCAGATCCGACGGCTGTTTGTTCACTGCGTTGTTCAGATTTGCAGGCCGACGCGCATCAGCCAGGTTTCAGGCTCGTGCTGCAGACCGTTCGGCGTGTTAAGCGCGCGTTGGTAATCGACATCCACTTGCAGGTTCTTCCAGCCCAGATTTACGCCGACACTGGCGCCACTCAGGCGTTGGCCCTGCGCGCCGTGATCGGCCTTGATCCAGCCGTGGTCGAGGCCCGCGCGCGGGGTAATCTGCACCGGCCATTCACTGCGCAGCGGCAAGCGCAAGGTGTTGCGCCAGATCGCGCCGCTGGCGCCGGAGGCACTGCTGACCCGATAGCCGCGCACCGCCGAATCGTCGGTGCCGAGTAGTTGTTCGATCGCCGGCAGCGGGTCCGGGCTGTACTGCAAATTGAGCTGGCTCTGCCACTGCCAGGCCTGCGCGCCAAGCTGACCATTGCGCCATTGGCTGAGGCCGGCGCGGTACTTGCGGAACTGTGCCTTGGGCAGGTTGTTGATCTGCTGTTGTGAATCGTCGTCGGCGCCAAACCAGCGCAGGCCCTGGGCGTAATTGACGTCGAGGTTCCACACTGCGCGGTCGAGCCAGAACAGATTGAGCCCGGCCTCGGCCACGGTCAGGGTCGGGCTTTGAATGCCGAGGCGAACGTCTTGCAGATAGCTGTCGACATCCTTGTGCGCCAGTTGCAGGTTGGCGCTGAGCTGACGGCTCTGGTCGCGCCACAGCACACGGTCGGCGCGCAGGCTGACCTGATCGGTGATGCCGGTGCTGTGAAAAGTCACGCTCGGCAGTTTGAACGGCGCACGGTATTCGGCGTGGCTGGCGAACACGCTGTAGGTCCAGTAGCCGTAGGGAATCGCGTAATACAGGCTGGCATTGCGGCTGTAGCGGTCGCCCTGATTGAGCGTGTCGCTGGCGCTGAGGCTCAGCAGGTCGTTGAGTTGCAGCGGGCTGTCGAGGCTCAGGCTGATCGTGTCGCGATCACGTCCGGTGCTGGCGCTGCCGAGGTTGTCGATCCCGGCATTCAAGGCCCAGCGCGAATGTGCCGAGCTGCGTGAACGCAGGATGATCCGCGAGGCGCCGGGCTGGCTGCCGGGGGCGATATCAGCGGTGAGATCGATCGAACGCAGGCGATTCAACTGATCGAGACCCTGCTCCAGATCGCGCAGGTTCAGGGGCTCGCCGAGCATCCCCGGAAACGCGCCGCCCAACGAAACAGGCAGGCTCTGATCGGCCAGTTCGATGGACTCGATGTAGCCTTCGTCAACGCGGATATCCAGCGACTGCCCGGCTGCCGGAGCGCTGACCAAGTATGGGCGGCTGGCGATGTAGCCCTTCTCGACGTAGCTCGCGGTGATGGTCGCCAGCAGATGATTGATCTGGCCGACGCCCATGCATGGCGCCAGCAGCGGTTTGATTCGCGTATTGAGCTTGTCGCTGTCGATCAGCGTGACACCACCGATGCGCGTACCGCTCAATGGCCAGCAACGTTCATCGGGGGCAACGGTCTGCGGGATGGCCGGGGTGATCGACGTCGGGCCGAACGCGCCACGCTCCAATTGCCGTTTTCTCTGTTCAAGTTGCAGTTGTTGCAGATCGCGCTGTTGCTGTTGCTGCTGGCGCAGCACTTCCTGGCCCGGCGCGACAGGTTCGGCGGCTTCAATCGAGGAGGCACACACACTCAACACAAAGGCCGACAACAGCGGGCAAAGCGGGGAACGACGGCGAAAAACAGCGCGAAACGGAAACGGCACGCAACATCCTTGCGATCATAAAATGGCGTAATGCCATGTCATCAATGATCGTGATAGTCGGAGCCCTCCTACACAAATGCAAGACGCTTCCTACAGCGCTTACATTTCTTAAACAATTGCTTTGCCTGGCTTTATTGTCAGCAGCAAGGCCACGGCACTGCACGCTATCAGGGTTTCCCCGAGGGCTTGAAACCAGCTTGCGAGCATCAGCCCTGTGCCGATCAGCAGGTAATACATCAAACCCAACAACGCCCCGGCGGTGCCCAATCGATCAGCGTAATCGGCCAGTGCCGAACCGAGAACGTTGGGGATCGCCAGGCCAAACGCCAATACCACCAGCAGCATCGGCAGGACGAACGCGACACTGTTCTGCAGCGACCACACGCCCACACCACCGAGCAACGCGATGCCACCCGCGAGGCGAATCAACTGCAATGCCTTGAACCCGGCCGTCAATAAACGCCGGTTGAGCCATGCTCCAAAACCTGAACCGAGCGCGAGGATCACACCGCTGTAACCGAACACACTGGCGTCCACCCCCAGCCGCTGAAACATGAACGGGCCGAGGCTGTAATAACTGAAAAGCGCCACATTGAATGACGCGATCCACAGCGCCGAGCGCCAGATGCCCGGGTCACGCAGCATGCGCCCTGACGTTTCGAACAGGCAGACGTGCGATGGTTGTTCCGCTCGGGTTTCCGGCAAGGCGTACACACTCCATAACCAGAGCAGCGTGGCCAATAACAGCAAGGCGCCAAGCACACCGCGATAACCAAAGGCCTGAACCAGACCGGCGCCACTGAACAGACCGATCGCGGGACTGGCCGCCAGCGCGATGCCCACCTGGGAAAACACCTGCGCCAGTTCGGCGCCCTTGAAGCGGTCACGCAACACGGTCTGCGTGACCACCGAGCCGACTGCCGCACCGAACGCTGCCAACATCTGCGCCAGTAACAAGCCGTTGAAACTGCTCACCCGCAACCCTAAAAGCGTGGCAATTGCATAAATTCCCAAGCCTGCAAGCATCGAAGGTCGCCGACCGATGCGATCACACAAACGCCCCCACACCACCACACCCACGGCAAACGCGAGGAAATACACTGACAACGTCTGCGCGGCGGCTTGCGGGCCAACGTTAAACACACGCCCGATATCACCGAGCGCCGGGCTGTACAGGGTTTGCGCGATCTGCGGAAACATCAGCAGCGAAATCGCCAGCCACAGGAAATGTCTGTTGTTCATTCTTCATCACTCCTCACATAAATCGCCGAGGAGTTTAAGAATCGGTGAGTGGCGTATTATCCGAACCCTGCCAATTTATCGCTGAAATCGGACAACCCATGGCTTGGCTCGACGCCCACGCAACCTTTGACGCTGATCGCTTTCAGGCGCCGGTGATTGGAATCGCCTCGACCTTGGGCGATCACGATTCCGGCCTGCACCGTCATCAACGCGGGCAATTGCTGTACACGCGACAAGGCTGCACGCGGATTACCCTGGCGCAGCAGTTATGTCTGCTGCCGCCGTCGCGGGCGGCGTGGATTCCGCCGGGTGTCAGCCATCGTGCGGTGATGCAGCAAAGTGTCGATTACCGCTCGATCTACTTGATCCCCGAACTGTGCGCCGAGTTGCCGCAGCAGGTCTGCGTGATTGAAGTCAGCCCTTTGTTACGTGCGGTGCTGGAACCGATGGCGCTGGCCGATTTCGCCACCGATTGGCAGCAGGGCAAATTCGCCCACCTGCTCGGCCTGTGCCTGAGCGAAATCGCTGACGCGGCGCAGCAACCGATGCTGTTGCCGTTACCTCAGGACAAACGCCTCGCGCCGCTGCTGAAAACGCCCGAACGTCTGCCTCCGGAACTGCAAGTGCTGGAGCAGCAGATCGGCGCCAGCAGTCGCACCATCGGGCGAATTTTCCAGCGCGAAACCGGCATGAGTTATCAGCAATGGCGCCAGCAGTGGCGCTTGATGCGCGCGATGGAATTGCTCGCCACCGGACGCAGCCTGAGTTACTGCGCTTTCGAAACGGGTTTTGCCAGCGATAGCGCCTTTATCGCCTTCTTCAAATCCATGACCGGCCGCACACCGGGCCATTGGCTCAAGTGAGCAACTGACGATCGGCGTCAGAAATCATTTGCGACTAAATATTACCTGCGTCATATTACAGCCGTAATAACGACCCGTTTACCCAGGTAATTCGCCATGACCAGCATGCCCACCCTCGAACCTGTTGTGGTGAAGACCAAGCCGCCCCTGCTTAAACGCCTGTTGCTTCCCGGCGCGGGTTTGCTCGCGCTGATCTTCGCCGGTGTGTACGCCGTGCACTGGTGGGGCGCCGGGCGTTTTCTCGAAGAAACCGACGATGCCTATATTGGTGGCGATGTCACGGTGATCGGGCCGAAAGTCGCCGGTTACATTGACGAAGTGCTGGTCAGCGACAACCAGCACGTGAAGGCTGGCGACGTGCTGATTCGCCTCGACGCTCGCGACTATCGCGCCAATCTGGCCAAGGCCGAAGGCGCCGTCGCCGCCGAAGAAGCGCTGCTGGCCAACCTCGACGCCACCGAACAACTGCAACACGCGGTGATCGGCCAGGCCCGCGCCGGCATCGATACTGCCGGTGCGGAAACCGCACGTTCACGGGATGACAACGCGCGCTACAAACGCCTGGTGACGACCAATGCCGTGTCCGTGGAAAGCGCACAACGTGCCGACGCCACCTTCAAAACTGCACAAGCCTTGAGCGCCCGCGCCCAAGCCGAACTGCTTGCCGCGCAACGCCAACTCGCGGTGATCGACACCCAGAAACAACAGGCCCGCGCCGCCCTTCAACAAGCCCGCGCCGAACGTGATCTGGCGCAACTGAACCTCGGCTACACCGAACTGCGCGCGCCGGTCGATGGGGTGATCGGCAACCGGCGCGCACGGGTTGGCGCCTACGCGCAGGCCGGTTCGCAACAGTTGTCGGTGGTGCCGGCCAGAGGCTTGTGGGTCGATGCCAATTTCAAGGAAGACCAATTGGCGCGGATGAAACCCGGGCAGCGCGTGAGTATCCGCGCCGACGTGCTCGCCGGTCAGGAATTCCACGGCCGCCTCGACAGCCTCGCCCCCGCCACTGGCTCGCAGTTCAGCGTTTTGCCGCCGGAAAACGCCACTGGCAACTTCACCAAAATCGTCCAGCGCGTACCGGTGCGCATCCTCCTCGACCCGGCCGACGGCGTGCTCGGTCACTTGCGCCCGGGGCTGTCGGTGACGGCGGAAGTCGACACCCGCGCGCAACCGGAAACCAGCGCCGTGGCCATCGCGCCATGAGCACCGCCCTCGCCGCCCCAGCGCAACCGTTCAACACGGCGGACATGGCGACCGCGACCAAAGTATTCGCCTTCGCGACCATGTGCATCGGCATGTTCATTGCGCTGCTGGATATCCAGATTGTCTCGGCGTCGCTGCGCGATATCGGCGGCGGACTGTCCGCCGGCACCGACGAAACCGCGTGGGTGCAGACCAGTTACCTGATCGCCGAAATCATCGTGATTCCATTATCGGGCTGGCTGTCACGGGTGTTCTCGACGCGCTGGTTGTTCTGCGCTTCGGCGGTCGGTTTTACCTTGGCGAGTTTGCTCTGCGGCATCGCCTGGAACATCCAGAGCATGATTGCCTTTCGCGCGCTGCAAGGTTTTCTCGGCGGCTCGATGATTCCGCTGGTGTTCACCACCGCGTTCTTTTTCTTCAATGGCAAACAACGGGTAATCGCCGCCGCGACCATCGGTGCGGTCGCGTCACTGGCACCGACATTGGGGCCGGTGATTGGCGGCTGGATTACTGATATTTCGTCGTGGCACTGGCTGTTCTATATCAACCTGGTGCCGGGGATTTTCGTTGCCGTTGCGGTGCCGATGCTGGTGAAAATCGACCAGCCGGAATTGTCCCTGCTCAAAGGCGCGGACTATCTGAGCATGGTGTTTCTCGCGCTGTTTCTCGGCTGCCTGGAATACACCCTCGAAGAAGGCCCGCGCTGGAACTGGTTCAGCGACCAGACCATTCTGACCACCGCGTGGATCAGTGGCTTGGCAGGATTGGCGTTCATTGGCCGCACCTTGCACGTGGCCAATCCGATCGTCGATCTGCGTGCGTTGAAGGATCGCAATTTCGCCCTCGGCTGCTTCTTTTCGTTCGTCACCGGCATTGGCCTGTTTGCAACGATCTACCTGACGCCACTGTTCCTCGGCCGGGTGCGCGGCTACAGCGCGCTGGACATTGGTCTGGCGGTTTTCTCTACTGGCGTGTTCCAGATCATGGCGATTCCGCTGTATGCCTTTCTGGCCAATCGCATGGACCTGCGCTGGATCATGATGATCGGCCTGGGTTTATTCGCGGTGTCGATGTGGGAATTCAGCCCGATCACCCACGACTGGGGCGCCGGCGAGTTGATGCTGCCGCAAGCGTTGCGCGGGATTGCTCAGCAACTGGCAGTGCCGCCGGCGGTGACGTTGACCTTGGGAGGGTTGGCACCCGCACGGCTCAAGCATGCGTCGGGCCTGTTCAACCTGATGCGCAATCTCGGCGGTGCGATTGGTATTGCGGCATGTGCGACGATTCTCAATGACCGCACCAACCTGCACTTCACGCGGTTGGCCGAGCATCTGAACAGCAGCAATGAGGCGATGAATCAGTGGCTGTCGCAGGTCGGCGGCAACCTCGCGAGTCTGGGCCAGAGCGGCGACGTCGGCGTCACCGCCAGCCTGCGGCAGCTGTGGCTGCTGACCTACCGCGAGGCGCAAACGCAGACCTACGGCGACACCTTTTTGATGATCGGCGTGTGCTTCGTCATCGCCACGGCGATGGTGCCCTTGATGCGCAAGGTGCAACCACCGGCGGCGCCGAGCGCGGATGGGCATTGATGCCGACTTCGAAATTACCACGATCCTCTGTAGGAGTGAGCCTGCTCGCGATGGCGGTGTATCAGCGAAGCAAATGTCGACTGACACACCGCCATCGCGAGCAGGCTCACTCCTACAGGGATTTGTGTGTACTCAGGCCTGTGGGGTTTTGCGGAAACCTACGGCCAGACGGTTCCAGCTGTTGATGGTGTTGATCGCCACGCTCAGGTCGACCATTTCTTTCGGCGTAAACTGCGCCGCGACTACTTCGTAATCTTCGTCCGGCGCATGGGTCAGGCTCAGTTGCGTCAACGATTCAGTCCACAGCAGCGCGGCGCGTTCACGGTCGCTGAAAAACGGCGCTTCACGCCAGGCGGTCACCGCGAACAGACGACGCGGGGTTTCGCCGCCCTTGATCGCATCGGTGGTGTGCATATCGATGCAGAACGCGCAGCCGTTGATTTGCGAAGCGCGCAGCTTGACCAGTTCGATCAGGTTTTTCTCCAGCGGCAGTTTGGACACCGCGGTTTCCAGCGCGATCATCGCTTTCAGAGCGTCTGGGGAAGCGGTATAGAAATCGGTACGAGGTTTCATGGTGGCTCCGGGCAACAAGTGAATGTGTGGCTACGTTAGTCCTCGTATCCGGCTCGGCAAATAGCCAATATTCCAGAAGATCAGGAGGCCACTGGGTGCAAGGGCTGACCGCTCGTCAGCCAACCGGCACCAAGGGTCCTGCGCGTCTGACCAATATCAGGTACATCCCCTTTCTGGAGACGGATCATGATCACGCGCAAACTCACTTCGTTGTTACTGGCCGGGCTGCTGGCCAGCGCCTCGGCCGCCAGCTTCGCCGCCAACGATGGCGCTGACGCCACCGGCACCAAATCCGGCGCTACGAGCGGTTCGACCATGCCACCGGATAACACGCCGGGCGCGCCTTCGGGCGGTAATGGCTCCGACGGTGCCGGTTCCGGTACCGGCACCAACGGCGGCGCCAGCGGTTCGGGTTCGGGGGCTGGCGGCGGCACCGGTTCGGCCGGCGGCGGGACTGGCGGTGCGGGCGGTGGCACGGGCGGCTGAACGAACAAGAGCCACCCCAAATAAGCACGCTATCCAATGTAGGAGTGAGCCTGCTCGCGATGGCGGTTTGTCAGTTATGCAACTGTGTGCTGACACACCGACATCGCGAGCAGGCTCACTCCTACAGGGTACAACGTGTAATTCAGCGATCAGAGCGCATCAGTTCGGCCAGGCCGCTGTCCAGCGACAACACTGCAGCGCGATTGCGTCCGGCATTTTTTGCCTGATACAGCGCCGCATCGGCACGCTGGATAAACACTTCCGGACTGTCATTGCCGCTCGGAATAAACGAATAACAACCCAGACTCACCGTCAGGTAACCGGTCGGCGAGCCACTGTGGATGATGTGCTTGTCAATCACACTGCGGCGGATCTGTCCGGCAATCGCCAGCGCGCCGTTGATGTCAGTGTCCGGCAACAACACCGCAAATTCTTCACCTCCGTAGCGTACCGCCAGATCCGACTTGCGTTGGCAGCACGTCTGCAGCACCTGTGCGACCTGGGTCAGACAATGATCCCCGGCGACATGACCGTAGGCATCGTTATAGCGCTTGAAGAAATCGATATCGAGCATGATCAGGCTGACCGGGCTGACCTGCCGCGCGCCACGGGCGAATTCGATCTCCAGCGAGCGCTCGAACAGACGTCGATTGGCCAGCCCGGTCAGGCTGTCGTGGGTCGCAATCTGCTCCAGTGTGCGCTGGGCCTTGCGCAGATTTTTCTCGATCCGTTCGCCGTCACGCACCTGGTGAATGAACACCCAGCCAAACAGGCCGACGCCAAGGATCACCAGGGCGACAATCACACTCGACTGGAATGCGCGGGCGTACCAACCCTCGAGAATCGTGTCGCGCGACGTCGCCGCCGACACCACCAACGGATACGCCGCCAAGCGCCGATAGCTGTACAAACGCACAACGCCATCGACCACCGAATCGATCATCGCGGTGCCGGCCGTGGCTTCGGGCAGCAACGTGCGATAAATCCGCCCTTGCGCCAGCGACGTGCCGATCTGGTTTTCAACAAACGGACGGCGGGCGAGCAAGGTGCCGTCGCTCAGACCGAGAAACATGATGCCTTGGTCATCGAGGCTGAAACTTTCGAAGAAACGATCGAAGTACGACATCTTGATCCCGGCCAGCAGCACACCCTGAAAATTGCCGGCGTGATCATTGACGCGCTTGGAAATCGGGATGATCCACTCGCCGTTCTCGCGGCTGCGGATCGCCGGGCCGATGTGCGCCACTGTCGAGGCATTCTGCTGGTGGAATTTGAAGTACTCGCGGTCGGCCACGCCATTGCCACGGGGCAGATCGGCAAACGAGGTAATCACCCATTGGCCTTCGCGATCGAACAGGAACACCCCGTGCAACTGATCGAGTTGCTGCACCCGTCGGGCAAAAGTTCTCTGCAAACGCGGTTTCTGCGCAGCGCCGTAGCCGTCGTCCTGAATCCAGTCGACCAGGCTGGTCATCACCAGATCGGCGGCGAGGAATGTGTCCTCGGCTTGCTGCGCCATGGCCCGGGTCAGGTTGCTCGAAGCCACCTCCGCTACCGCCAGATCCTGCCGTCGCGACTGCTCCAGTTGCAGGTACAGCAAACCGGACAGGCACAGACTCACTGCAACGATAAACAGCACCGCGGCTTTGCGTAACGGCAGGCGTTTAAGCGCGCCGGGGGCCTGTTGCGGGTCGTGAATAGGGATAGGCAAAAGCAAGTCCTGGGCAGGTACGACAAGGGCGCCAGCGGGAAAACCCTTATGTTTGTGAGCGTAGCCCACCGGAATCTACGGGGCAAACACCCCGGTCCCGCCCAGGTATATCGGCGCGCAACGAGTTTGGATGATCGCTGTTCGCAGATTTATTTTCGATTGCCTCTTTCGGGTTAGTCAGTTGTGAAGGGCCAGGCGCCGCATCGCACTGTGCAGATGCGCGCGCGCACTTTGCGGATCACCTTCGCGCATCTGCTCATAGGCTCTTTGCGCAATGGCATGAGGCACAGGCTTCAGTTCCCGTTGCGTGGCCATCGCCAGCAATTGCACCTGCGCGGCGCGCTCCAGGTAATAGAGGTCGTCCCAGGCTTCGGCGATGGTCGGCGCGGCAACGATCACGCCGTGATTTTTCAGGAACAGAATGTCGGCATCGCCCATGACACTGGCGATACGGTCGCCTTCGCACGCGTCCAGCGCCAGACCGTTGTAATCCTCGTCTACCGCCGTGCGCCCATAGAACTTCAGCGCGGTCTGCCCCAGCCACAACAGCGGCGGCCCTTGCAGCAGGCACAGCGCCGTGGCGTGAGGCATGTGGGTGTGGAAGGCGACTTTCACTCGCGGCAGTTGCTTGTGCAGACGCGCATGAATGTAAAACGCCGTGGCTTCCGGCTGGCCTTCGCCTTCAACCACATTGCCGTCGAAGTCGCAGACCAGCAGATTCTGCGCGGTCACTTCGGCAAACGCATAACCGTAGGGATTGACCAGAAACAGATCGTCGTGCCCCGGCACCATCGCCGAAAAATGATTGCAGATGCCCTCCTCCAGGCCATGCAGCGCGGCCAGTTGAAAGCACGCCGCCAGTTCGCTGCGCGCGGTGATGATCGCTTCCGTGTCGAGGTTCAGCGCTGTCGGACGTGAGGCCCGCGCACTGGCGGTCAGGGTGTGAGCCATGACGATTCTCCGTTACCAACCGAGGGATTTGAACAGCGATAACACTTGATCGAGGCGGTTGAGGATCGCGTCGGGGCGATAGTCCGGCAGCAACTGGCGACCGGTGCCGCGATCGATCCACACACAGCGAAAACCCATGTCCCGCGCCGCCGTGTGGTCGAGCATGGGACTGGCGCAGATGTGCACCACCTCTGCACGGCTGACGCCCAACTGCTCATGAGCGTAGTCGAACAGTCGCGGCGCCGGCTTGTAGGCACCGGCCTGTTGCGCGGTGATCACCCGATCGATATAGCCGCCGAGTTGCGCGACGTTGCCGGCAATGATTTCGTCGTCGGTGTTGGAGACGATGCACAGTTTGAAACCCATGGTTTTCAATTCACGCAGGGTCTCGATCACCTCGGCAAACGGCGGCATTTTCGGGATCGCGGCGGCCAGACGCTGGCTGTCTTCGGGCAGGCTGGGCAGGCCCAACTCTTCCAGGGCCAATTGCAGGCCGAGGGTGCTGAGCTCGCGGAATGATCGGTGCGGCGGCGTTTGTTCGAGGCGATGTTCATGGCGATCATAGACTTCGATCAGCTGCCCGACGTCGACCTGATGCTCGCCCTTCTCGCTGAGAATTCCGCCTACAACGGCTTTGAGGCCTTCGTCCCATTGAATCAACGTGCCGTAGCAATCGAAGGTCAGCCATTGCGGGCGCGGTGTGTGAGTCAGTGTCATTGGTCGAGTCCTCCGTGGTGGGACTTCAGCTTATGAGCGCACGGTGATAGTGTGAAATTAAATAAATAGCCAGTCGTCAGTTGAAAAACCACTATCGAGAGCACCGCCATGCTGGATCTGGAACTGCTGAAAACCTTTGTCTGCGTGGTCGACGAAGGCAGCTTCACCCGCGCCGCCGAGCGCGTACACCGGACCCAGTCGACGGTCAGCCAGCAGGTGCGCAAACTCGAAGACCTCGTTGGCCACGCCCTGCTGCTGCGCGACCGAACCGGACTGAATGTCGCCGTCACCGAGCACGGCGAACTGCTGATCCACTACGCCCGCCGTTTGCTGGCGCTGTCCGCCGAAGCCACTGAAGCCTTGGCCAGCGACCTCGATCTGGAAATCCTGCGTATCGGCATGCCGGAAGACTTCGACGCGCGGCGCATGGCGCTGATCCTCGCCGGCTTTACTCGCAGCCATCCGCAAGCGCGGCTGGAAACCCTCAGCGGCATGAGCCTCGATCTGCGCCAGCGTCTGGATGCCGGCGACATCGACATCGCCCTGATCAAACGCGAACCCGATAGCGGCCCGGCGTGGGCGACTTGGCCGGAGCGGCTGGTGTGGGTCAAAGGTGCGGAGTTTGATTCGTCCACTGGCGTGTTGCCGTTGGCGTTGTTTCCGCAAGGCTGCCTGTATCGGCAGCGCGCCATTCGTTTACTCGATGTTGCCCAGCGCCCCTGGCGGGTGGCGTTTGGCAGCCACAGTCTGACCGGGATTCAAGCAGCGGTGGCCTCAGGGTTGGGAGTGTCGGTGCTGCCGGTGTCGGCGGTGTTGCCTGAGCATCAGGTGTGTACGGATTTGCCGGAACTGGCGCCGACGGAATTGGCGTTGGTTAGTCGTGATGGGGTTTTGAGCGGTTTGCAGCGTGGGTTGGTGGAGTTCTTGCGTGGGGAGTTGGGGGTGGATGCGGGGGGATTTGCTTGAAACTCCCCCGCTTCTATCATTGGGGTTTGTTGATTTCCCGTAAGAGGTCCGCGACAGGAATGTTCATGGTGTTTGAGTAGTAGGGTTTGTAGCCGTAGGCGGTGACGACGACTTTGCAGGGGATTTGTTGTTTGTTGGCGAGGAGCTGGTTCAGTTCTGCCGCTGACAGATCTCTCTCCGTACTTCGGTCGCTGGAGGTTTCAGTGATAAAGGTACTGGTCGAAAAGGAGAATTTGGAGTTGCCGTTTTCGCGTATATCAGAATCTACCAGCCCCACTGCAGAAAACTGAATAGCTTTGCCAACCGAAAAATCGTGGTCATCCGCTAACGCGCACCTCAATGTCCCCGAAGCCATCCCTTGCCTTTCGCCTCGGCCAAACAGGTTCAAAACATCCACATCGGATTGATATTTGATGACATATAAAAGGGAACTCGACCTGTCTACGGACACATAACTTAAATTTGCCGGAGGCTGTAAATGGTCCTTTGCACATCCCGAACAGACAGCCAGAACCACACAAAGGAAAAACCTGTACATCACGGAAACTCCTTCATGATTGAATCAAATAGCAAGTCACTTGCAGATTTACCATCAGCGATTGGGGCGTTTAGCAATCCCAGTGCGTTAGCGTGATTCGTGTCGACATTTACGTTAATTGACGGTCCGCAGGAGATAATCCATTTTTCCCCGAAGTCCGCGACCCCGTCTGATGGGTCTCTCTTGGAAGGTGTTGCCTTGATATTGATCCAATCAACCGAAACTGGCGCGGGACGTTCGCGATAAATGTCTGAGCCCAGCCACACCAAAGCCCCTTCACCCACAGGATCCAGAGTGATCAGCATCTGAACCTTGTAACCCCAATCCGACATTATTTTGGATAGGTGCGCACCATTCCAGCCGCCGAGGCTATGGCCGACGATATACACGGGACAGCACCGGTAATCGGGCTGCCACAGGCAGATTTGTCTGTCATTCGCGCAGCCGCCAGACCGTCGAAATTGACATTCGGCGAGCCACTGGCTATGGGATTGGTGCCATGTCCCGGCAATGGGCAGGCGGTTGGATCGGTGACGCGGGCGGCGGGTTTTCCGCTCATGAACAGCTCCTTGCAATGTAACGAGGTCATCCTTTCGGGGGCGCAAGCATGCGGGAGTTCGCCGGGTACTTCAAACCTTCAGACCAAAAAAGGCGCCCGATCGGGCGCCTTTTTGATACGTGGAAACCGCTCAGCTTAGCGCGACGGCGGCACCCGGATATCCCCAGCGCGGCACTGGGTTTTCACGCCCTTGCCACAGGCGCCGAACTGCAAATCCTTGCCCATGCACACGCGCACTTCCGACAGTTCCGGGCCGCTGCAAATGACCGCGATGCCATCCGCCGGAATCCCCGGGTTGGCCTTGCGGAACAGGTCAGCAATTTCCTGAGCTTCGAAGTAATAGGAACTGCTGAACGGTTGCAGTTCATCGGGGATTTTCACCGCCGCCACGGCTTTGTCCGCTTCATCCAGATAACCCATCGCGCCGAGGCCGCTGCAGGTGCCGTGCTTGGCCCATTCGTGGTCGAGCAGTTTTTTGGTCGGGAACAGCGTCAGGCCCTGGCTGGTTTGCGCCGCATTCAGCGTGGTCAGCGGCGGGCAGGATTCCGGCCAGCCGCCCTTGGCGTATTGCGGCCACAAACCGTGCAGCACGAAGCCGTAGCCCTTGCCCGTGCACTGCGCGTCATCTTTGTGCGTCAAACAAAAGGTCGGCGACCAGGACAACGCCAGCAGGTAGTAATCGAACACCCCCGCCACCGATTCCGCCTGGGCCTTGCTCGACTGCGATTGGCGCGCCGAACTCAAACCGATGCTACCGGCCGTCAGCGCAATCACTGCCAAAATTGTAAACAGCTTTTTCATCTACCCGCTCCTTGGGACGCCTGCGTCCGTGGTTTTCAATCCTGACCCGACTTGGCCAGCGCTGATTTCGACACGCTTGTGTTGCAAGCGCATGACGCAAGGCAACGCCGTACGCCGTTGAAAGGTCTACGATTAACAGGCAGACATCAAACCAAGGGATCCGAAATGAGTAAAGCAGACGAACTCGCCGCCAAACTCAAGCAAACCCGGCACACCCACGCGGATGCCGCGCTGGAGATCGATTGCTGGCCGGCGCAGGTGTACGACTTGTACCACCGCATCGAGGCGTGGTTGCAGCCGGTCACCGAAGTCGGCCTGAAGATTCGCCGCAATCCGACCCACGTTTGCGAAACCTCACCCGATGGTGAGCCTCACGATTACGCCATCGACCAACTGGTGATCGAGGCCAATGATCGAAGCCTGACATTTGATCCCATTGCGCGGTTTACCGAGGATGGCGCCGGGCGAGTACAGATCATCCCGTCAGCCACGGACACCTATCTGCTGCGCACCGTGGATGAGCACGGTGAAAGCCATTGGTGGGTGCAGTCGATTGAAACCGGTCAGCAACTGGATGCCATCGCGCTGACGGAAAACAATCTTCTGCTGGCGGTACAGGAAGGCCTCGGCCTGTAGCCCCGTTCACTGCCGCCGCGTCGAACAAAAATCGACGATCACCTGCGATAGCGCATCGATCATCTGCGGCTCAGCGTGAGGCGCGACAAACAAGCGGAACTGCGCATCCGGTAAATCCGGCAAGCCCTGTTCCGCGCCGAGCGCCGTCAACCCCTGCCCCAACTGACTCGCAGGCATCGGCGCCACGGCAAATCCTGACTGCGCTGCCGCGCGCAACCCGGCAGTGCTCGAACACAGCATCGCGGTGCGCTGGGAAATACCCGCCTGAGCCAAACGCGTCAGCGCCGCCTCACGATACGGACACGGCTCAGGAAACAGCGCCAGCGGCAAAGGCGTCGGTAGTTGCATCACCGGTTGTGCAGCCCACGCCCACACCAGCGGTTCCTGCCAGAGCAATCGTCCCGACTCGCCGGTTTCGCACAGCGAGCCGATGACCATCTCCAGATCGCCCTGCTGCATCTGGCCCAGCAACGTCCCCGGAATATTCACCTGCACATCGAGCTCCATGCCTGGATGCTGCGCCGCGCAATCCTGCAACGCGCGCAACAAACGCGCCTCGACAAAATCTTCGGACACGCCAATCCGCATCCGCCCCTGAAAAGGCGTGCGCGTGAGCTGCGCCCAGGCATCGCGATTCAACGCCAGAATCGTCCGCGCATAGGCGATCAGGCGTTCGCCATCAGCGGTGAGTTGCTGAGAACGAGTGGTGCGTTTGAGCAGCGGCTTGCCGATTTGTTCTTCGAGTCGGCGCAGATGACCGCTGACCGCTGATTGCGTCAGATGCAGTTTTTCTGCGGCACGACTGAAGCCGTCCTCATCGACAACGGTGACAAAGGTCTTGAGCAACAGGGCGTCAAACATAGTGAGATACGTGATCAATGGTCAATTTATTCACGATTTATAGTTTGAAGCGCGTTATGTTGCAATGCCTCGCACTCACTCCAACGACTGCCGAGGCTTCACGTGACCACCCTTCTGCACATCGAATGCTCACCGCGCAAACAACGCTCTGCCTCACTGCAAGTGGCCCGCAGCTTCATCGACCGTTATCTGCAGCATCATCCGCAGACTCACGTTGAAACCCTGGATCTGTGGGGCATGCCGCTGCCGGAGTTCGGCGAGGAGGCGATGAACGCCAAGTACGCCGGCCTCAGCGGTACGCAGCTGACACCCGCCCAACAATCGGCGTGGGATGAACTCAAGCACCTCGCCGCCTACCTGCATCGCGCCGACCTGATTGTGCTGTCGGTGCCGCTGTGGAATTTCAGCATCCCGTACAAGCTCAAGCACTTCATCGATCTGGTGTCGCAGAAGGACATCCTCTTCAGCTTCGACCCAGAGCACGGTCTGCAAGGCCTGCTGAGAAACAAAATCGCCGTGGGCGCCTATGCCTGCGGAATGGATTTCTCGGCGCAATCGGCCACGCCCGCCGAACGCTTCGATTTTCAGAAACCCTACGTGGCCGCGTGGCTCGAGTTTATCGGCATCAGCGATGTGCATGAGTTGAGCGTCGAGAAGACCATTCTCGGCGAAGACATTGATCGTGAGTCGCGGCTCGCGGCGTCACAACAGGCGCGGGATCTGGCCGATCATCTCGCTGCAACTGAAGCTGACAAAACTGTAATCCCCGCCTCAGCCAACTGAAAGCTGGCGCTGGTTAGCCTCCCCGTCATGAGTCAAACGGGGATTCCCAGCACATGCCTTCCTATCCTTCCCGACGTACCTTCGTCAAAGGCCTCGCCGCCGGCAGCCTGCTCGGTGGCCTCGGCCTGTGGCGCGCGCCGGTCTGGGCGCTGAATGCGCCCGGTCAATTGCATGAACTGAGCGGCAGCGACTTCGAACTGTTCATCGGCGAAACCCCGGTCAACTTCACCGGCAGCCCACGCACCGCGATGACCATCAACGGCAGCCTGCCCGGCCCGCTGCTGCGCTGGCGCGAGGACGATACGGTGACGCTGCGGGTGCGCAACCGACTCAGCGCCAGCACCTCGATTCACTGGCACGGCATTCTGCTGCCGGCGAACATGGACGGCGTGCCGGGCCTGAGCTTTCACGGCATCGAACCGGGCGGCGTGTACGTCTATCAATTCAAGGTGCGGCAGAACGGCACCTACTGGTATCACAGCCATTCCGGCTTGCAGGAACAGGCCGGCGTCTACGGGCCGCTGGTGATCGACGCCAAGGAACCGGAGCCGTTCCAGTACGACCGCGAGTTCGTGGTGATGCTCAGCGACTGGAGCGACGAAGACCCGGCCAGCCTGATGAAGACCCTGAAAAAACAGTCCGACTACTACAACTTCGACAAACGCACCGTCGGCGATTTCATCCACGACGTCAGCGAGAAAGGCTGGGGCGCGACGGTGGCCGATCGCAAGATGTGGGCAGAGATGAAGATGAATCCCACCGACATTGCCGACGTCAGTGGCGCCACTTACACCTTCCTCATGAATGGCCACGCGCCGGACAACAACTGGACCGGCCTGTTTCGCCCCGGGGAAAAACTGCGTCTGCGCCTGATCAACGGCTCGGCGATGACCTACTTCGACGTGCGCATTCCCGGACTGAAAATGACCGTGGTCGCGGCGGACGGCTTGCACGTCAAACCGGTCAGCGTCGATGAACTGCGCATCGCCGTGGCCGAGACTTACGACGTCATCGTTGAGCCGGACGCCGAGGCGCACACCCTATTCGCTCAAGCGATGGACCGCACGGGTTACGCCCGTGGCACCCTCGCCACTCGTGCCGGATTGTCGGCGCCGGTGCCTGCGTTGGACCCACGCCCCTTGGTGACCATGGACGACATGGGCATGGGCGGCATGGATCACGGCTCAATGGACATGAGCGATATGGCGGGCATGGATCACTCGACGATGGGCCCGATGCAATCCCATCCCGACAGCGAAAAAAACAATCCGCTGGTCGACATGCAAGCCATGACCACCGCACCCAAACTCAACGACCCTGGCCTCGGCCTGCGCAACAACGGCCGTCGCGTGCTCACCTACGCCGACCTGCGCAGCACCTTCGAAGATCCGGATGGCCGCGATCCGAGCCGCACGGTCGAACTGCACCTGACCGGCCATATGGAGAAATTCGCCTGGTCGTTCAACGGCATCAAATTCTCCGACGCCGAACCGCTGCGCCTGAAGTACGGCGAGCGCATTCGCCTGGTGCTGGTCAACGACACGATGATGACCCACCCGATTCACCTGCATGGCATGTGGAGTGATCTGGAAGACGAAAACGGCGACTTCCAAGTGCGCAAACACACCATCGACATGCCGCCCGGCACCCGCCGCACCTACCGCGTCACCGCCGACGCACTCGGCCGCTGGGCCTATCACTGCCACCTGCTGTACCACATGGAAATGGGCATGTTCCGCGAAGTGCGGGTAGAAGAATGAGGGGGCCGATGATGACTCGACTCACAGCGTTTTCTTTGTTGCTGATCGGCAGTTCGGCGATGGCCGCCAACGACATGCCGGGCATGGACCACAGCCAGATGTCCGGCATGGATCATTCCGCGATGCAAAATATGGACGACGGCATGATGCAACCTGCCGCGCCGACCGAAAGTCGCACGCCGATCCCTCCACTGACCGACGCCGACCGCGCCGCCGTGTTCACCAGCCCCGGCGGCCATCAAGTCCACGACAGCGCGATCAACACGTACTTCCTCGCCGACAAACTCGAATGGCAGGACGCCGATGACGGCAGCGCGTTGGCCTGGGATCTGTCCGGCTGGATCGGTGGCGACATCGATCGCCTGTGGCTGCGCTCCGAAGGTGAACGCAGCAACGGCAAGACTGAAGACGCCGAGATTCAGGCGCTCTGGGGCCATGCGATATCGCCGTGGTGGGATGTGGTCAGCGGCGTGCGTCAGGACTTCAAACCCGGCGCGCCGCAGACTTGGGCCGCGTTCGGTGTGCAGGGCATGGCGCTGTACAACTTCGAAGCCGAGGCCACGGCGTTTATCGGTGAGGGTGGCCAGAGCGCGCTGCGGTTCGAGGGTGATTACGACATCTTGCTGACCAATCGCCTGATCCTGCAGCCCACCGCTGAACTCAATATCTACGGCAAAAACGATGCGCAACGCGGTATCGGTTCCGGGCTTTCCAACAGCGAAGTCGGCCTGCGCTTGCGCTATGAAATCCGCCGCGAATTTGCGCCTTACATCGGCGTGACGTGGAACCGCACCTACGGTAACACCGCCGATTACGCCCGCGAAGAAGGCGAGGATCGCAGCGAAGCGCGCCTCGTCCTCGGCGTGCGGCTGTGGTTCTGAATCCCCTAAAAAAACAACCCGGAGCTCTTGCATGCGCACCTTGAAAATCACCCTTGTACTCGCCAGCGGCTTGCTCCTGAGCAGCCTCGCCCAGGCCCACCCGAAACTGCTCTCGTCGAGCCCGGCCGAAGGTGCCGACGGCGCCGCGCCCGGCAAGATCGAACTGCATTTTTCCGAGAACCTGCTGACCCAATTCTCCGGCGCCAAACTGGTGATGACCGAAATGCCCGGCATGGCCCATTCGCCGATGCCGATGAAAGCCAAAGTCAGCGCCGGCAGCGACCCGAAAAGCATGCTGATCACCCCGCTCGCGCCGCTGCCCGCCGGCACCTACCAAGTCCAATGGCGCGCGGTGTCTTCCGACACGCATCCGATCACCGGCAACGTCACCTTCAAAGTGAAGTGAGCGATGGCTGAACTGATCAACATCGTCCTGCGGTTTGCGTTGTATGTGGATTTGCTGCTGGTGTTCGGGCTGGCGTTGTTTGCGCTGTACAGCGCTGGGACGCTGCTGCGGTTTCGGCCGATGCTGCGCGGGATGGCATTGATCGGGGCGTTGTTGTCAGTGGCAGGATTGGTGCTGATGACCCGCGCCATGAGTGGCGAAACAGCGCTTGCGGCGTTGTGGCCGCACCTGCAAATGATGCTGCTGGAAACTGACGTCGGGCTGGCGTGGGCAGTGCGGATGATTGCACTGATCATGGTGTTGATCAGGCCGGGCGCGTGGCTCGCATCGGTGGCTGGCGCCATCGCCCTCGCCTCTTTGGCCTGGAGCGGGCACGGAGCGATGGACGAAGGAACACTGCGGTTCTGGCATTTTCTCAGCGACATTCTGCACCTGCTCGCGGCGGGCGCGTGGCTGGGTGCGATGCTGGCGCTGGTATTAATGGCGCGGGGGCCGCTCGATGACGCTCGCATTCGTTCGCTGGCGTTCGCGGTTCGGCGCTTTGAGTGGATCGGTGCAGCGATTGTGCTGATGTTGTCGATTACCGGCGTGGCGAATTACCTGTTTATCGCCGGCCCGAGGCTGGATGAAGTCTTGCTCGGCACTTACGGGGTGCTGCTCACGATCAAGGTTTTACTGTTTGCCGGGATGTTGGTGTTGGCGGCGTTGAACCGCTTTCATCTTGGTCCGGCGTTGGCGCAAGCGCTGCGCAATGGACACTATGTCATCGCAGCAAATGCGCTAAGACGTAGCGTTGTCGTTGAACTGGCAATCGCATTGCTGATCGTGGCGCTGGTGGCGTGGCTAGGCACGTTAAGCCCGGAAGCAGGGTGACACCCGGGAAAGCCTTTCACTACACTGGGCCACCGTCCTTCCCGGAAGCCCCGATCGCAATGACAATTCTAAAAAGCACGATGATCCTCTGCGGCCTAGTGACCCTGGCCGCCGGCGCCCATGCCGAGCAAACCCCTTCGCACCTCGACAGCATCCAGCAACAAGGCCAGTTGCGCGTGTGCACCACCGGCGACTACAAGCCCTACACCTTCAAACGCCCCGACGGCGATTTCGAAGGCATCGACATCGCCATGGCCCGCTCGCTGGCCGACAGCCTCGGGGTCAAAGTGCAATGGGTGCAAACCACCTGGAAAACCCTGATGCCGGACATGCAGGCCGGCAAGTGCGACATCGGCATGGGTGGCATTTCGGTGACACTCGAAAGGCAGAAAAAAGCCTACTTCAGCAACACCCTCGACACCGACGGCAAGATTCCGCTGGTGCGTTGTGCCGATCAGTCCAAATACCAGACGGTCGAGCAGATCAACCAGCCCAACGTGCGCTTGGTCGAACCTGCCGGCGGCACCAACGAAGCCTTCGTCCACGCCTTCCTGCCCAAAGCGCAACTGGCCCTGCACGACAACGTGACGATCTTCCAGCAACTGCTCGACAACAAGGCCGACGTGATGATCACCGACGCCTCGGAAGCGCTGTATCAGCAGAAACTCAAACCGGGCTTGTGCGCGGTGAATCCGCATCAGTACATGCAATATGGCGAAAAGGCCTATCTGCTGCCGCGCGATGACATCAGTTGGAAACTGTACGTCGATCAATGGCTGCACTTGAGCAAGGTGACCGGTCAATACCAGCACGTGCTTGAACAATGGCTGGCCGTGGCGCCTGCGCAATAAAGCAGCGTTTGCGTTAGCGCCCATCCGGCCCGTCAGCCCTGATCGGGACTCGCCGCCCTTTTCGGGCGAGCCCCGAATGGGCAAAAAACACACGAAAAGAGTGACTGTCAGCCCCCCGCAGCTTAAGATGCAACAAAAAATGACGAAGTAGTTGTTTCAAGGATGAATAATATTCTTGCAAGCAAAAGATTAAAAATTCGTTATTACTACAAGTTAGAGTTATTTAATCAAGATTTACCGCCGCAAAGGACAAGTACTTGAAAAAAGTCGCGATACTTCAATCCAACTACATACCGTGGAAAGGGTATTTTGACATGATCGCTGCAGTGGATGAGTTCATCCTGTATGACGACATGCAATATACTCGGCGTGACTGGAGAAATCGCAACCAGATCAAAACTCCTCAAGGCACGCAATGGCTCACTGTACCGGTACTGGTCAAAGGCAAGTATCACCAGAAAATCAGAGAGACCGAAATCGACGGTAGTGACTGGGCGGCCGCACACTGGAAGGCGTTGGTGCAAAACTATAGCCGCGCGCCTTTTTTTCAGGAAATTGCCCAATGGCTGGAGCCTCTGTACCTGGAAAACAATTACACACACCTTTCAGAACTTAACTACCGCTTCATTCAGGCCGTTTGCGAATATCTCAATATAAAGACCGTTATTCGTCACTCTTGGGACTACACATTGTCCGAGGGCAAGTCAGAACGCCTTGCAAATCTTTGCGCGCAAGCAGGCGGTAGCGAGTACATCTCTGGCCCGGCGGCAAAAGATTATATCGAACCCAAGGTTTTCGAAGACATGGATATCAAACTGTCCTGGTTCGATTATGCAGGCTATCCGGAATATCCACAGTTGTGGGGTGAGTTCACACACGGCGTTACGATACTTGACCTGCTTTTCAACTGCGGAAAAGAGTCTTGCACAAAAATGAGGTATGTCACTCAATGAAGCTCTCCATTGTAGCGACTCTCTACCAATCGGCTTTGCATTCAGAAGAATTCCATTCCCGTGCCAGCGCCGTTGCCACTCTTGTGAGAAAGATTTATGCAAAGCGATAAAACAACTCTGCTGGGAGAAGTAGCAAGCTACTACTCGGAGAAACTCGCCTTGCATGGCGACACGCCGCGGGGTGTTGACTGGAACGGCGAGCAAGGCCAATCCCTGCGCTTTGAGCAACTTTGCAAAATCATCGACAGTACGCAGGCATTTTCTGTGTGTGACCTTGGCTGCGGATATGGCGCGCTGGTCGACTATCTGAAAAGCACTGCCCGGACGTTCAACTACCTGGGCGTGGATGTTTCTCAGGAAATGGTAGCGTCGGCGAACCAACGCTATTCGGGCTGCACCGAGACACGATTCATTTGCGCCTCGTCGCCCGACAGTGTTTCGGACTACAGCGTTGCCAGCGGCATCTTCAATGTTCGCCTCGGTCGTTCCGATGAGGAATGGCTGGCTTATCTGGAAGACACCCTTGATACGCTGGACAGGAGCAGTCGACTGGGCTTTTCTTTCAACTGCCTGACTTCTTACTCGGATGAAGAAAAAAAGCGCCCGGATTTGTACTACGCCGATCCTTGCCTGATATTCGATCTGTGCAAACGTCGTTACTCGCGACAGGTCGCCCTGTTGCATGATTACGGACTGTACGAGTTCACTATTTTGGTGAGGAAGACCGGATGAAAACGAAACTGGTAATCTTTGGTTCCGGCGATATTGCACAGCTGGCACATTTTTACTTCAGCACCGACTCCGATTATGAAGTTGTCGCGTTTACCGTAGACAGCGATTATATCGACGAGACCGTTTTTTGCGGATTACCGGTTGTGCCGTTCGAGACCATTAACCAGCAATACCCGGTCGACAGTCACCACATCTTCATTGCCTTGAGTTATTCAAAGCTCAATGCTGTAAGAAAGGAAAAATACCTGGCGGCTCGACACTTGGGCTATACCTTGGCCAGCTATATCAGCAGTCACGCCACGGTATTGAATGACGGTCGAATCGGCGACAACTGCTTTATACTCGAAGACAATACCATTCAGCCTTTTGTGACCATCGGCAACAATGTCACTTTGTGGAGCGGCAATCACATCGGCCATCACTCCACGATCCAGGATCATACGTTCATCGCTTCTCATGTCGTGATTTCCGGCGGAGTCAATATCGGTGAACAATGCTTTATCGGCGTCAACGCCACCCTGCGCGACCATATAACGATAGAAGCCAAATGCGTGGTCGGTGCCGGGACTTTGCTGCTGTCGGACGCCGAACCGGAAGGCGTATACATAGGGACCGCCACTGAACGCTCCAGAGTTCCAAGCAGCAAACTGAGAAAGCTATGAAGTCGACCTGGAAAAAACTCGGCCAGTTATTTACGGTCGAGGGTGAACCCCGCCATCCCAAACTGACCTCTCATGCGGCCAACCCGTTGCCCGTACATTTATACGATGACGTCTTTCGGGTCTTTTTCAGTAGCCGAGATTGCACCAACCGCTCTTCCGTGGGTGCGGTAGACATTGATATCGAGCAACGCAAAATCATCAAGGAACATCCGCAGCCGTTTTTTGAACATGGACCACAAGGCAGTTTTTTTGCTGACGGTGTCAGTATCGGTAACTGCTACTCCGTGAACGGCGTGCGCTATATGCTTTTCATGGGATGGCAAGCGCCAAGTGACCAGCACTGGAGAGGTGACATCGGGCGTCTGGTGGTCAATGCCGATGCCAGCACCCTGACACTCGCCAGCCAGACGCCCTTCATGAGCGCCGACGCACACGACCCTGTCAGCCTGTCCTACCCGTGGGTGGAAGACGATGGTCGCGGCGGTTATGACATGTGGTATGGCTCGACCCGGACCTGGGATGCCGGGAACGGTGAAATGGTCCATGTCATCAACTCGGCACACTCCATCGATGGCGAGCGCTGGCAACGGACCGGACTTGCAGTGCCGTTCGAAATCAATGTTGCCCAGGCTTTCTCACGTCCCACTGTTGCCAAAAACCCACTGGGCGGCCTGGAGATGTGGTTCTCCTACCGCAGCGGCGCCGGAGAAAGTTACCGGATCGGCTATGCAACCACCGATGCAGGCAAACAGTGGAGGCTGGCACTGGAGGAAACAGGTATTGGTGTTTCTGCGCAAGGCTGGGATTCGGAAATGATCGAATACCCGTTCGTGTTTGATCATAAAGGCAACAGATACATGCTCTACAACGGAAACGGATATGGCAAAACCGGCTTTGGTCTTGCCATTCTGGAGAGACACTAATGGCTCGCCTGTTCGACTACACCTATATTTTGGCGACCATTTTATTCACTGTTTACGGACAACTCATCCTTAAATGGCGAATTGGCAAATATGGTGCGCTACCAGCGGATCCAATTGCCAAGTTAAAGTTTCTGTTTTACTTGTTTCTTGACCCGCTCATTATTTCCGGCTTCTTTGCAGGTTTTTTGGCATCGCTCGCATGGATGGCGGCCATGACCAAATTTGAGCTCAGTCATGCCTATCCTTTCATGAGTCTCAACTTCGTTATTGTATTGCTGCTCAGTGGCTGGCTACTCAGCGAGCCCATGACTCTCCAAAAATCAATCGGCGTCGCCCTCATTATTGCGGGAACGATTGTGGCTGCACGTGGCTAATCAAGTAATCGTCGATTCAACGGACAATTAAAATGACTCAGCGTATTCCCTTCAATTGGCCACACATGACCGGCAAAGAGCTCTACTACATTGCCGAGTCCCACTTCAATGGACGCTTGGCCGGCGACGGTCCGTTCACCAAGCGCTGCCATAACTGGCTCGAAGAAAGAACCGGCTGCAACAAGGCATTGTTGACTCACTCATGTACAGCAGCGCTGGAAATTTCGGCACTGTTACTCGATATCGAGCCGGGCGATGAAATCATCATGCCCTCTTATACCTTCGTGTCGACGGCCAACGCTTTTGTTCTCAGAGGTGGCGTACCGGTTTTTGTCGATATCCGTGAAGACACACTCAATATCAATGAAGCCCTGATCGAGTCGGCCATCACCTCTCGAACCAAAGCCATCGTACCTGTGCACTATGCCGGCGTCGCTTGCGAAATGGACAGCATCATGGCGCTCGCACGGCGCTACAACCTCAAAGTTGTGGAAGATGCCGCGCAAGGCGTAATGGCCACCTATAAAGGTCGGGCGCTGGGAAGTATCGGCGACTTGGGGGCCTACAGCTTCCATGAAACGAAAAATGTCATTTCCGGGGAAGGCGGCGCCCTGCTCGTGAATGATCCCGCAATGGCGCTGCGCGCTGAAATAATCAGAGAAAAGGGAACGGATCGAAACCGCTTCTTCAGAGGCGAAGTCGATAAATACACGTGGCAGGAAGTGGGTTCCTCTTTCCTCCCGGGCGAGTTGATTGCCGCGTTTCTCTGGGCCCAACTCGAAGAAGCGGATCGAATCACCCAAAAGCGCCTGGCAAGCTGGAACAGATACCACGAAGCACTTGCGCCTCTCGAAGCCAAAGGCATTCTTCGGCGCCCCATCATTCCTGAAGATTGCCAACACAACGCTCACATGTACTACGTATTGCTGGCGGAAGACATCGACCGACAAACCGTCTTGAATACGTTCAAAAGTCAGGAAATCGGCTCCGTCTTTCATTACATCCCGCTGCATTCGTCCCCGGCCGGGCAACGGTATGGCCGAGTGCATGGTGATATGAAAGTCACCGACTTCCAGTCCGAGCGCCTGGTACGCCTGCCTCTCTGGGTCGGCATCACTGAAGAGCAACAAAACCGGGTAGTCGAGATTCTTGCATGCTGAACCGCTGGACACTTCCAGGCCAACAAGCGCTTTGCTGGCTTGCCGTCATATTCGCTGTAGGTTTCCCCCGCATCATGGTGTTAGGCGATTTGCCCTCAACGGACGAGGGTGTTTTCGCCTATTTTTCACAGATCATGTTTTCCAGCGTCGCTTCCGGATCCGGACTGCCGGATACCGGCACATTGATGCTCTACCCCATGCTTGTATCCTGGATATTTGACCTGCCCTTCAACCACTTCTTTTTACTGCGCATCACAGATCTGATCGCAGCAATCACAGCGGGTGTACTTTTTTACAGAATCATCGAAAAAGAATCTCAAAGCCATTTGGCAGCGGCGTTGATATCGATCATTTTCCTATTCACGATGAATCAACCGCTATTTATCCAGTCCGGTTTCAAAAACAGCATTTACGCGGCATACATCCCACTGTTCATTGCATTACTCTGGTCTCGCACCGCTGAACAAGGCGCTCGAACCTGGCTGTGGATCGGTGCATTGGGTGCTGTGTCGATTCTGCTGCGGGAAACCTTTATACCCTTTGTTGTATTGGGGGCCGCGTCTGTCCTCGTTTCTCGTGGCTGGAAGACATTCTTTCGATTTTCGTTCGGCGTCGTTCTGGGAGGCGTCGTTCTGACGGCAGCGGCACTGATTTTACGTGGCGGGTTTCAATCTTTCGTCGATGGCTATGTAAACGCTGGCGACTTCTACACCTCAATGAAAGATCAAATAACGTCACTGCTCATCGCAAACGGTACGCTCGCGGCGAAGCAAAGTGTCATAGCACTGTGGCTGGCTGGCCTGGCCGTCGCCGGACTGCTTGGCCACATTATTTACAATCGCCGATTTGATGTTCTGAAACGCCTGTTGTTCTGGATAAGCGTCGCTACCGTACCGCTGCTGGAGCCTCTGTCAAAAATCGGCTTCCCTTATCACTTCAGTGTTTGCCTGCCAGGACTGGCCGGCCTTTGCGCGCTGTCGTGGGAGCAACTGGTCAGCCCTCACTCCAAGGCTGTAAAAGCAGCAGCAGTGGCAGCGCTTATCGCAGTATGCGCAACCTTGCTCCAGAGCAAAGTTCCGCCGTTGCTGAACGCCTTCGCAGCCAATAAAGAAAATCTGCGAGGTTTCACCAGCAACACCTGGCGTCCAGAGGCCATTGCTCAATCCAACTATCTGTTAGCCGCCGATGCCATCGCCAAGGTCGCGCCTGCTCACGGAACACTGGGTATCAGCGGTTTCATGTTTTCACTCTTTCCCCTCACGGGATTACTGCCTTCCAGCTACGAATCCAGTCACTTGAGCGCGATGGTCATAAAGTACGGACTGGATGAATCAGCTTTCAAAAACGCACTGGCGGCCTGTCCTCCGGATATCGTCATGACGACTACCAGAACTGACTTTCCCGGCTCGGACATCATTGCCAACGCGATTGAACACTCTGGTCTCTACACTGCAGTCACGACCATTCCAGTCTCCCCCGAGAAGTCATACGGAACATTTGCCGGCACTGTTTACAAAAGAACCGGCCAGAGCAATGTGCCGCGCTCATCCTCTTGCCTATAAGGCATATAGGCTTTCTGCAAGCACTGCCTGAGAAGGCATCGAAACGTAAAAAGGGCGCCCCCGGGGCGCCCTTTTCATTCAGTCATCATGCAACATCCCGGAACTGTACTGATTGAGACTGCTGCCGATACTGTTGCCACCAAACTTCAAGATATTGGCGTTGTGCCCCTCCGGCGACTGACAGTCGCTGGAGAAACAACTGGTAGTGGTCAAACCACCCGCTCCGGAACAGGCACTCAACACCGATACTGCAGCAGCAATCAACAGCACTTTGACAACATTGGCGCTCATGGCACGATTCCCCTCGGGATGAACTGCGACGATCTTGTCTCAGCAGACTAGGCCTGCTTCGCAAGCGGCAAGATGAAACTTTGCTGATCAACAGCCGCGGTTCAGCATCGCCTGCCCGTTCAATCTTTTCCCGGTTTGGGAATCGCAATCCGGCTCCCAGTCTTGACCTCGCGCAACGCCAGACTCGACTGAATGGAGGCAATCCCCACCTGACGCCTGAGCACCTGCTCGATGAAATCGCTGTAGCTATCAAGATCCTCGGCCAACACCTGCAACACATAATCGGCATCGCCGGTGATCTTGTGGCAGGCCACCACCTGCGGCAATTGCGCAATCACCGCTTCGAAAGCGTCCGGTGCGTGGTCGGCATGGGTGGAAAAACGAATGTGCACGAACGCCATGATATCCAGCCCGAGCATTCGCCGATCGAGGTTGGCCTGATAGCCCTTGATCACCCCGGCCTCCTCCATGCGCTTGCGCCGCCGCCAGCACGGCGTAAGGCTCAGCGACAGTCGCTCACTGAGTTCAGCGTTGGAAATACTGGCGTCTTCCTGCAACAACTCGAGAATCGCCAGGTCGGTCTCGTCGAGGCTGATGCGTTTGGATATTTTTTTCTGCATGACGCCATTCCTGAGTAAAAACGCCCGATTAATCGACAAAACCACGAACACAAAGCAAAGAAAGCGCAGCCAAGCCGGAACAGAATATTTGCACTGGCTCACAATAACGGATGCGCAGAATGTTTACAGTTTTCAGTGATTCCCACCGTTTGCACCACGGCACCGAATTGAAAGACGGCGTGCTCAAACCGTCCTTCGAACAACCGAGTCGGGCCGACACCGTGCACAACCGCGTCAAACAGGTCGGCCTCGGACAGATCGTCGAACCGCGCGCGTTTGACCGCTCGTGCTACGTCAACGCGCACAGCGAGCGCTACGTCAGTTTTCTCGAAAATGCCTGGGCCGAATGGAGCGCAACCGGTCGTACTCACGACGCCTTGCCGCTGGTGTGGCCGGTGCGCGATCTGGCCGGCGAAGAGGTGCCGACGTTCATCGACGGCAAGCTCGGCTTCTATGCCATGGATGCCGGCTCGCCGATCACCGCGACGACCTGGCAAGCGGTGAAAACCAGCGCCGACATCGCCCTCACCGGCCTGGCGTTGATCGATGAAGGCCACGACAGCGCCTTCGCCCTGTGCCGCCCGCCCGGCCATCACGCCGCGCGCGAATACATGGGCGGTTATTGCTACCTCAACAACGCCGCGATTGCCGCGCAACAAGCCATCACCCAAGGCGCCAAACGTGTCGCGGTGCTCGACGTCGACTTTCATCACGGCAACGGCACGCAGAACATTTTTTACCAGCGCAGCGACGTCATGTTCGTCTCGTTGCACGGCGAACCGGCGGTGTCCTATCCGTACTTCTCGGGCTACAGCCACGAAGTCGGCGCGGGTGTCGGCGAGGGTTACAACCTCAACTATCCATTGCCGAAAAACACCACCTGGGAGAGCTATCGCAACGCCCTGCTCCACGCCTGCAAAAAGCTTCAGCAGTTCGCGCCTGAAGTCTTGGTGATTTCCCTCGGTGTCGACACGTTCAAGGACGACCCCATCAGCCACTTCCTGCTGGAAAGCGAGGATTTCATCGGCATCGGTGAACTGATCGCCAGCGTCGGCTGCGCGACCCTGTTCGTCATGGAGGGCGGCTACATGGTCGATGAAATCGGCATCAATGCCGTCAACGTGCTGCACGGTTTCGAGAGCAAACGCAGCTGAGCCAGCCCGCGCTCTACAACCTTTCAATGACTGGATCGGAGAATAAGACCATGACGCTTTTTATTGATGTCGATGATGCTGCACGCCTGTTCACCCAAGTCGGTATCCGCCGCGCCATTCGCGAAATGGCCGGCTACATCGAAGCGGACTACGCACGCTGGGCGCAGTTTGATAAATCGCCGCGCACGGCCAATCACTCGGCGGACGGCGTGATCGAGTTGATGCCCACCGACGACGGCCAGCAGTACTCGTTCAAATACGTGAATGGCCACCCGAACAACGGCCAGCAGAATTTGCTCACGGTCATGGCCTTCGGTCTGCTGGCCGACGTGCAGAGTGGCTATCCGACGTTGCTCAGCGAACTGACCTTGACCACCGCCGTGCGCACCGCCGCAACCTCGGCGCTGGTGGCGAAATCGCTGGCTCGTCCGGATTCGACCTCGATGGCCCTGATCGGCAACGGTGCGCAGAGTGAATTCCAGGCGCTGGCCTTTCATGAAATGTTGGGCATCAACGAAATCCGCATCTTCGATATCGATCGCGAAGCGTCCCTCAAACTGAAGCACAACCTCGCCGCGTTCCCGGACATCGACGTGATTCTGGCCAGCTCGGTGAAGGAAGCGGTCAAGAGTGCGGACATCGTCACCACGGTCACCGCCGACAAAGCCTACGCGACCATTCTCACGCCCGAGATGATCGAGCCCGGCATGCACATCAATGCGGTTGGCGGTGACTGCCCGGGTAAAACCGAACTGCATGCCGACATCCTGCGCAACGCCCGGGTCATCGTCGAGTTCGAGCCGCAAACGCGCATCGAGGGCGACATTCAGCAACTGGACGCCGATTCCCCGGTGATCGAGTTTTTCCGGATTGTGCAGGGCGAAGTCGCCGGACGCGAAAACGATGCGCAGGTAACGGTCTTCGATTCGGTGGGTTTTGCCCTGGAAGACTTTTCCTCACTGCGCTACCTCAACGACCTCGCTCAGGCGCAACAAATCGGCCAGCGCATCCACCTGGTGCCGACGCCGGCCAACATCAAAAACCTCTTTCAGCTGCTTGATACGCAACCGGCCAAAACCTCGCGTCTGCGCACCGTCAGTTGATCGCTAATCGCCGCCCCCCAGCCACAGGGGGCGATTCACTTTGTGATTAGCCGCTGTACCTCTAACAAGAACGCTCGACACCTACTTTCTGCCAAAACTCAAAAACATAAAATCAAGAGGTTTTGCAATGAAATCGACCCCTTCCGGGCTGCCTGAACAGCCCGCGCTGCAGCGTACGCTCAGCAATCGTCACATCCAGTTAATGGCCATGGGCGGTGCCATCGGTACCGGCCTGTTCATGGGCTCCGGCAAGATCATCGCCCTCTCCGGGACGTCGATCATCCTCATCTACATGATCATCGGCCTGTTCGTGTTTTTCGTCATGCGCGCCATGGGCGAAATGCTCCTGTCCAACCTCAACTTCAAAACCTTCGCCGACTTCGCCGGCGCCTACCTCGGCCCGCGCGCAGCGTTCTTCCTCGGCTGGTCGTACTGGCTGAGCTGGAGCGTGGCGGTGATCGGCGACGCCGTCGTCGTTGGCGGATTCTTCCAGTACTGGTTCCCCGACGTCCCGGCGTGGATACCCGCCGTCGGCATGCTGGCGACCCTCTTTGCCCTCAACGTGCTGACCGTCAGGCTGTTCGGTGAAGTGGAATTCTGGTTCGCGATCATCAAGATCATCGCCGTCGTGACCCTGATCGGCGTCAGCAGCGTGCTGATCGCCAGTTCGTTCGTCTCGCCCAGCGGCGTCACCGCGTCCCTGAGTCACCTGGTGGACAAACAGGCAGCGTTCCCCAACGGTTTGTTCGGCTTCTTCGCCGGATTTCAAATGGCGATCTTCTCCTTCGCCGGCACCGAGCTGATCGGCACCGCCGCCGCCGAAACCCGCTCGCCAGAGAAGACCCTGCCCAAAGCGATCAACTCCATTCCGCTGCGGATCATCCTGTTCTACGTCCTCGCGCTGACCTGCATTATTGCCGTGACCTCGTGGCAACAGGTCTCCCCCGTCAAGAGCCCCTTCGTCGAACTGTTCCTCGTCGCCGGGTTCCCCGCAGCGGCCGGCATCGTCAACTTCGTCGTCCTGACCTCGGCGGCCTCCTCGGCAAACAGCGGCGTGTTCTCCTCGAGCCGCATGCTCTTCGGACTGGCCAACCAGGACAACGCCCCCGGCCTATTCCGCCGACTGTCGAGCAACAGCGTGCCGCTGCTAAGCCTGGCGTTCACCACGCTGTTGATGCTGGTCGGCGTGCTGGTGCTGTTCATCGTGCCGGAAGTCATGACCGCGTTCACCATCGTCTCCACCGTGTCGGCGATTCTGGTGATCTTCACCTGGTCGACCATCCTCGCGTCTTACATTGCCTACCGGAAAAAACGTCCGGATCTGCATGCGAAGTCGGCTTACAAGATGCCGGGCGGTGTGCCGATGGCGTGGTTTTCGTTGGCGTTTTTGGGGTTTGTGCTGGGGTTGCTGGCGTTGCGGCCTGATACGCGGATTGCGCTGATGGTGATGCCGGGGTGGTTTGTGTGGCTGGGGATTGCTTATCAGTTGACGCGGGTGAGGAAGCCTAAATCTGCGGTTGAGTCGGCTAGGCAGTTTGGCTAGAGCTGCAAACGAAAGCCGTCACCTTAAAGTGACGGCTTTTTTTCAATGCAGGTTTTAACCAGCATGATCAGAGGGCGGAATCAGCTGCAACCACCGATCTCGCCTGCCCTCGGCCAACAGATAAGTTCCTCGGCCACTGGCGACGATCATTTGAGACTGAATACCCAGCCACCCCGAGCCGCCGCCATGCCATCCGGTTTGGATAATCCGCTGACCACACTCTTGCGCTGACCGTCATCCTGACGGTTGGCTTTGACTGCGCGAGTATGGACATACCAAAGATTGTTTTTTGGGGTGTGGGTCGCTCAGGCTTGATACGCTCGCTGCCATTGAGACAGGAAGTCAAACATGGACAAACCAACCTCCTCCAACACTGCCCCCGCCAAGCGAAGCTGGGCATCAGCGACTGAAAAAGAGCGCTCCGATGTCTATTGGTCGTTATCCGACGTGTTTGTCGACAATGAGGTCAACTACGAATTCATCGCGCGACAGACCGAGGATTACGATCGGCAAGAGATCAAGCGAATCCTCTATGAAGAAGTGGCACCGGTTTGCCATACGAATCTCGAGACCGTGATCCCGATGATTTGGTCGGCGTTCAACCTGGAGCAATTGAAGGCTGACATCGCAGAAACATTGAAAGCTCGAGAACGCAGCCGCTTCAGACGTCAGCTAGACAAACTGCTGATTCGCTGGCTTGAGTTTCGATACAAATACATATGGAAAGAGATTTCCAGGTATTACCGAAAATGAGCGCTGCCGTGCTCGATAGCCCCGGTTACCACCGAGCAGTGACATGTGATCCATCTCGATCACAGCGCGCTACCAGTCCCACCGTGGCGACGGTTAAGCCGCTCGCCACAGTGGGATAGGATTTAAGCTTTAACCTCAACGTTATCCAAGGCCTGATTCACCGCCAACTCACCCAACATCACCACCTGCGCAATGCCCAGCGCGGTTTTGCGGTGCGATGGATCGAGCGCTGCGGCGAAATTGTTGAGCATTTCCGAGGCGGAACTCAGCGTTTCACTGGCATTGGCCAGCAGGGATTCCGAGTCGTACTTTGGGTTGGCGAGGTACATGCGTTCGGGTTCGTTGACGCTGGCCATGATGTGGTCGGCGGGAAGGAGGTAGTGATCGAGCGCGCGCTCGGCGGCTTCGTGGAGTTTTTTGGGGTTGAGGGAATCGTAGGGGGATGCGGGATCGTTTTCTGGTGGATTCGGTGTTGGTTTGAACATGGTGTAACTCCTGACGGATAAACGAAAAGGAGCCATCACTCTCGCTACCAAACGAAGGGTGGAGGCCATACGCAGGTTGGTAGACCGGTCGTCAGGAACCCCGGCGCGTCCGAAGACGCCCCGCGCATGACCACCATAAAACGAAGACGAGAAACGCCCTCGCAAGACAGTAGTCTTGTGCTTCTGACGGAGACGGGCTACCAAACCCGATCACTGGTTTTCAGTGACGTAGGGACGATAGAACCTGTGGGCTAGAGGCACAAGCCGGGGGATTCTGTCTTAGGTGTAGGGGATGGTGCAAGGTGGTGTAGGGCATAGATGGTGACGCCGACACGTTTTTAAACAAACGCAGAGTTATTGAAAGATTTACATAGGTAATTTGAAAAATTGAGCTCGTTCCGGGTAAATAGATCCGCCCCCTTTGCTACTCCTTTGCTAATGTTATTCATTGAATTACCAAAATTATCCTATTCCCCCAGACAGAATTTGGCGCTCTCGCCTAGGCTGCTATGCTTTCAATTTTTCAGAATGGAGCTGTACCACGGTGACCGGAAATACCCTCGCTGCTGCTAGCAACAATGCTTGCGCGGCAGTAAATCGGAATGGTGACGAGATAGTTTTATTATGCAGAGTTTAGCGCGCTGAAAGCGAAAAACAGGATGGTTACTCATCCAAATTCAAAAACAACGCTTTCAAACTTATAGCAGAACTCTGCCAACCAAGGAAACGTCAAACATGCAAAGCTCTTATCAAAGGTCTCAAGAAACCCTGCTAAAACTACTTAACAATCACTCTTACAAAGTTATTGCACTTACCGGAAAGTGGGGAACAGGAAAAACCCACCTATGGAACTTGGTAAACCAACAGCTTTCTACAACCAAAGAATTTAAACCGATATTTATATCTATATTTGGAGCCAAAACATCAAACGACTTAAAGCTAAGACTTCTTCAAAGTTGCGCTCTCAAAGATGACAACAAATACAAAGATTTTGTCAGCGCCGGAGGAAAATTACTCAAAGGAATAACCGGAAAATTCATACCAGGAGTTGCAGTCGAAGAAATAGTGCTCTTGAGCCTGCCCAAACTATTGGGCGGCCGACTAGTAGTAATTGATGATGTCGAGCGGAAACACAAGAATTTAGATATAGATGAGATTCTTGGCTTCATAAATGAATACTCTGAAACATACAAAACTCGATTCCTCCTACTACTAAACTCCGACAAACTAGAAGACGAAATAATATGGAGAAAACTCCATGAAAAAGTTATTGATATTGAGCTCCAACTTCAACCAGCTTCACCTGAAGCATTTGACCTAGCAAGCACCGACTCCAATCTCAGCTTCTTGAAAAGTGTTCGCGATGCTACGACCTCTTTAGAAATCACAAATATAAGAATAATAAAAAGAATAATACGAGTTTTGTCAGAGCTATTAGAAGAACAAGGTAAACTTGACGAATACGTACAAAAAAGGATCATTCCCAGCGCCGTATTATTGACAGCAATACATTATCGAGGTATATCCTCAGACATCACGGCCGAATACTTTTTACAACACAACTCATTCAGCAAAATTTTATCACGCGACCAACGTACCGACGACGAACTTAGATGGGACGACATTATCGATAAATTAGGAATTTCATCATCTGACCAGTACGACGTCGTAGTTCAAGATTACTTACAAACCGGAGTGATCGACCGAAAAAAACTTAACAAAATCATAAACAAATATCAAGCAGACCTTGCAAAAAGCGAGATACACGAAAGGGTTAGATTCTTTTTTGAGTCACACTACTGGGACCCACTATTTGATAACGCAAAAGCTTTGGAAATCGCCGAAGACCTTTTCCTGCATGCAGGAGCGTTAAACGGAAATCAAGTAAGTGGAGTCGCTAGCATTCTTACTGAGCTTGGCGAAATAAATCTATCGGAAAAGCTTGTTACTCGATGGATTGAAATAAATGAACCTTTAATTGACCCCGGCGACTCGGATGATTTTAACATCGGGCGCTCCTTACACCCTGCCATTGAGGCGTTAAAAGTTAGAATTAGGGAAAGACAACATCCTCCCCTTACATTGAAAGAAGCGATCGAGAGAGTAAGAAGTAACTCAGGATGGGGAGATAGAGAAAATATTTGCTTTCAGGAATCCACTCCTGCAATGTACGAAGAAACGCTTAAAACTCTACGCGGAGGCGAATTAGCAGAGTTTATTTCCGAGAACTTTTCTCTACTACGAACCATAGGCCTTAGCGACTCATTTCAACATGGAATTAGAAACTTCAAGGAGGCCAGCACAACCATAATTCGAACAACTCCAGAAAGTCGCCTAGCATTTATCTTGAAACGTGAATTCGAAAAGAACAACATGCTATCGGAAATCAGCGAGCAACAAATATAAACAATTCTGACAGCCTGTCTTATTAAAATACATTCGTTAGGCTGTGAGCTGCGAACATGGGGAGTCATAGCCATTTGATCAGATATATCAAACAAGGCATGGTTCCATTAAAGAGATTAGATTTGCGTCAGTCAGTCAAGCATATCGGCCATTTTTTAAATTGTAAACTAGATCAACAGAGTAGCGGCTATGACAATTCAAACAAGAATCAAACCTTTTCCATTGCCAACTGGATTGCCCTGTGAAAACGCATTAAAGTCCCAAAAACAAAATAGTGGTGCTTACGAGCCTTGGTTTTGGGAAGGTGAGTACTTTCTAAATCGCTACTTGAAACAGATGCCCGACAAAGATCTGATTTTGCGCTATGAAGATATACTTTTCAACTTACAACGCCTCCCTTTATCCAACAAAACAAACCTTCCAATAAACTGGCCAGACAGTGCTTGGTACTGGCTGAGAAAAGAGCACCAAACACGATTAGAAATCTGGGAACGCAAGCTGATCAATATCGAAGTACCACAAACTCTTCAACTGAAAGAAAGAAGTTATCTCTCCATCACTGACAAATGCGAAAAAGCCTATAGATACATGCCAGAAGCTTACGCACAACAATTCATGAGCGGATCTATTAGGATTGCTCCTGCAAACTATTACGGAAAAATCAAAGACGATGCTGCTCGTAATGACATTGAAACCTGCAAAACATTTTTTCTCCCTCAAGACAGAGTAACCGTGACTGATTCAAGAGGGAGAAAACTCAACATTACCAGTGATGTAAAAGTAGATCATAGCGGCGGTGACTACCACCTATTAAGCACATCAACAGAGTGGAGTTCAACCATGTTTTCAGACTTCAAAGGAAGCACCCACTGCGTTGTGATCCACAATATAGAAGAGTTTGCATCAAGGCTGGAAGAATCAGCAAAATACATATATGACGAATGGCACTTCTACCACAATCCAATTTTTTATTTTGATCCACACGAGGCACACTTAGGAATGCATATAGATAATGCAGCCCACAAAAGCTTTAAATTTGCCTATCAACAGGAGTACCGATTCTTATGGGGCGGCGTCGAAAAACCAGAAATGAATCAGCCTAAGTTTATAAATATAGGAAAAATAGATGACATTGCTGAACTGGTAAGTAAACCTTTAGAAAGGGATTAATCTTCCAGAATACAAACAAAAAAAACCGCCCCCCTGAAGGGAAGGAACAACAAAGCGACATGTAGTGCTCCGTCCCATTCAGTACGTTAAGAACATCTTTGCCGTGAACATTATTGGCTGGCCCAGCACAAATCAACCACATCAAGTGCGTTCCTTATTACAGGACTAGGAACCCACCTCAACCCGAATCTTATTCCCGCATCAGTTTCATTGCGCTGAATATCTACCAAGAAGGCATATGTATCTTCTGGACGAGGGTCATCAAGAAAGCTACAAACCCACTCAAGGCTATCAGGAAGATGGTCAAGATGCATAATCCTAAACACCTCTAAATAGACTACATACATAGATTCAAAATGATCATTGATCAATTCAAAAAGAAAAGGATCGCTCTCTAAACCTTCAAGATCGGCCTTAACTCTACCACCCCACTCTGAATAACTTTCAAGAAGAGCCTCTCTATTAAGAGTAAATACTACTTCCACCCCCTCACTAGCTTTATACAGCATATTAAAACCTACCGGAGGCATACCACAGTGCTGCGTATAATTCCTCAACTTATAGAACAACCTATTAGACAACCTGCTATCGAACTCGGTGGCTGTAACCGTCTTAAATCGCTCAACCTCAACGCTATTCTTGCCAAACTTTCTTTTCAATCTAGCTTCTGCATGATCTAGAAAAACCCTCATAGGGTGAGATAGTTAAGAAAATACCTTCCAGTATCAATAGAAAATTTATCCATTGAATATGGATTCATCACATCTTCTGATGATAAATGCTTACCTACACTACCGACAACATACTCGAAGTAATCTGAATGCGCACTTCTCAAAACCTCAAAAAGATCAATTGTTCTCCCAGCATCCACCACTTTATCAATATGTAACTTGTAAGTATAAAACTCTAGCTCCGAGCAGGGCTTGATACTTTTAACAGCCGACTTAGTAACGCGAGCCAACTCCATTTATACACCCTCACAAAATGCATAAAGCATACGTCAATTTTGCGAAATAGAAAAAAATGGTGGCCAGACCACGCTATCCTGTCAATCAGTGCCTACCTCTTCAGCGAGCAAGAGCATGTGATAATGACGCGTAAGCTTCTGCCACATTCTATTCCTGATAAACTCTCCCACCTTCACCCTTCTGATCCAGATTCCCCCAATGTCTCTACAACCCGCCCCACTCTCCCGCCGCTTCTCCGTCGCCCCGATGATGGATTGGACGGACCGCCATTGCCGTTTCTTCCTACGCCTCCTATCGAAGAACGCCCTGCTCTACACCGAAATGGTCACCACCGGCGCGCTCCTCAACGGCGATCACGAGCGCTTCCTCCGTCACAACGAAGCCGAGCACCCTCTCGCGTTGCAGCTCGGCGGCAGCGTTCCGTTGGATCTGGCCGCCTGCGCACGCATGGCCCAGGAGCATGGCTACGACGAAGTGAACTTGAACGTTGGCTGCCCAAGCGATCGTGTGCAGAACAACATGATCGGTGCCTGCCTGATGGGTCACCCACAGTTAGTGGCGGATTGTGTGAAGGCAATGCAAGACGCGGTGTCGATTCCGGTAACGGTAAAGCACCGTATCGGCATCAACGGTCGGGACAGTTATGCGGAGCTGTGCGATTTCGTCGGTACCGTCCGCGATGCCGGGTGCACCAGTTTTACCGTGCATGCGCGGATTGCGATTCTGGAGGGGTTGTCGCCGAAGGAGAATCGTGACATTCCGCCGTTGCGTTATGACGTGGCGGCGCAGCTGAAGGCGGATTTTCCAGAGTTGGAGATTGTGCTGAATGGCGGGATCAAGACGATGGAGGCCTGCCATGAGCATTTGCAGACGTTCGACGGTGTGATGTTGGGGCGTGAGGCTTATCACAATCCGTATTTGCTGGCGGAGGTGGATCAGCAGTTGTTTGGCAGTTCGGCGCCGGTGATCAGTCGGGCTGAGGCGTTGGCGCAGTTGCGTCCTTATATAGCTGAGCATTTGTTGGCCGGTGGTGCGATGCATCACATCACGCGCCATGTGCTGGGCTTGGGCGCGGGGTTCCCGGGGGCGAGAAAATTCCGTCAGTTGTTGTCGGTGGATATTCACAAGGCCAAGGATCCGCTGGCGTTGCTGGATCAGGCGGCTGAGTTGCTTGAAGGTCGTTGATTGATGTTTTGAGTGTGCGGGCGACGCATGAGCGTTGCCCGCTTTTTTGATGTACTGACAGGATGTCTTTCGTTTATGCCCGCGTTTACTTTTTCTGCTTTCAAGCGTTTCACCCTCCTCGCTTTGTTCAGCTTCACTTGCGACGTTTATGCGCACTGCGATGGCTTTTGCATGGGCCGTACCGATACTCCGTGGGAGGTGACGCAGTTTTCCGGCTTCACTTTGGTGTCTTTAATCCTCGCGCCTATTTCGTCTAGCCAGGAAACGACCGACAGCCATAAACGCGTTTACTCCGCCGAGGAGCAGGAAGACGCGCGACTCTATCTCGCCAGCGACGGCATGCTGCAGGCCGCGTATTTCACCTCGGCCTTGCAGCGCTATCGCCAGGAGTCGCCGGATTCGGCGTTAAACGATCTCGCCGTTGCGGCGTTGATCAGCGCTCAGTGATCAGGCGGCCGCTGCTGCGGTCCAGTTCACCCAGCCAAACAGCCACGTTGCCAGAATCAACAAACCAAACGCGATCCGATACCAGGCGAACGCGGCGTAGCTGTGGTTGGCAATAAACTTGAGCAAGCCGCGTACGGCAATCATCGCGAAGATGAATGCGGTGACGAAGCCGAGGGCGAAGACTGGCAGGTCGTTGGGCTGGAACAGATCGCGGTATTTGTAGCCGGAGTACACGGCGGCGCCGACCATGGTCGGCATGGCGAGGAAGAACGAGAATTCGGTGGCGGCTTTGCGCGACAGGCCGAAGAGCAAACCGCCGATGATGGTCGAGCCGGAGCGTGAGGTGCCGGGAATCATCGCCAGGCATTGTACGAATCCGACTTTCAGTGCGTGGGACCAGCGCATGTCGTCGACGTGCTCGACGCTGATCACATGGCTGCGCTGTTCGGCCCACAGCATGATGATGCCGCCGACGACCAGTGCCACGGCGACGGTGATCGGGTTAAACAGGTATTCGTGAATCGCGTCGGCGAACAACACGCCCAAGACCACGGCGGGCAGAAAAGCGATCAGCAAGTTGAGGGTGAAACGTTGCGCATTACGTTCGGTGGGCAGGCCTTTGATGATTTCAAAGATCTTCGGTCGAAACTCCCAGACGACGGCAAGAATGGCACCCAGTTGAATAATGATGTTGAAGGCCATGGCGCGTTCACCGCCGAATTCCAGCAGGTCGGCGACGATGATCTGGTGGCCGGTACTCGAGATCGGCAAGAACTCGGTCAGGCCTTCTACCGCACCTAATATCAACACCTGGAAAAGGGTCCAGAAATCCATTAATCCTCCGTCAGAGCGCTCTTGGCGAGCGACCGGGTAATAACACTCAGGGGTTGAGTATCTGCAGTGAGACCATTGACAGACATAAACGCAAAAGTTCATCAGCCATAAAGATTACGTCTTATTAAAAGACACACTCAAGCCATGTTAGTAATCGTCGGCCGACGAACTACGCAGAAAATAATTAGGCCTTGCTGCAGAAAAAAGTTGCTCGGACAATAAAGTGTGATCAATATCACATTATGCAGAGATGGCCAGACAGTGGCAGATGGACATAGACAAAGCCATCGCAATAAGCTCAAAATAGTGGCACCATTGCATATCGCCACCATCTAAGCAGTAGTTCACCCCTCCGAGAAAATCAACTAAAAGCTTGAAAAGCTTAATTATTGTTAGAAAACTCGCGAGACACGTCTAAAATCCGCGCAAATGTTACCAATTGTCAGTCACAGATGAGAACCGGTGCTTTAACATCCCGATGTCAGCACTTAATTCGAGTCAATGCATGATGCTCTCAGGGAACTTAGCGACTAGAAGTCCGCGCCCGACAAACGACGAACCTGGTGTTCTTGCTCTGGGTCGTACCCGTGGCGTGGCTGAACATTTCAAAGCGCTAGTCGCCCAGCATTTACGCACTGATGTGGCGCTCGAAGCCGATGCGTACACTAGTTCATATCAGTTGAATGAACAGTCTGGTTCGTATCGAGCGATATTCCTGGTTATCGACAGCCCACAGGCCCTCGAAGACAATCTTGCGCTGGTCGAGAACCTGCGCAGCGACAACTTGAAGCCGATCATTTGCGCGGTCATCACCGGTCGCGGCGCCTTCAACAAGATCAAATATTATCTGGCTGGCGCGGATGTTTGTATCAAGCTCAATACCCTTTCCGACGATAGCGCCGAGTTGCTGGGCGAGTTCTTCAACAGCGAAGAATGGCAACGCGATATCGATCTGACGCTTGATCCGACCCGTATCTGCCTGATGGGCACCAGCAAGAAACTCGATATCTCGTTTGCCGAAATGAAGATCCTCGAAGCCTTCGCGCAAACCAGCAATCACATTCTGAGCCATGATGAAATCGCCAGCATCATGGGCCTCAACACCAATTTCTACGACCCTCGCGCACTGGAAAAATCAATCAGTCGCTTGCGTGGAAAAATCAAGGACATGTATGGTACAAACGCGATTCAGAGCATTCGCGGCTATGGCTATCGCCTGCTGCGGGGTCTGATATCGACTGCCTGACTCTCGGGCAGCCTTCCCTTTTGCATACGTACGAAGGATCGTCTGATGCAACCATATAGCTCCCGTTCTGCTTCACGCCTGTTTGAAATCAAGCAATTGAATGAGCGCGACAACACGACCCATAACAATAAAACTCCATAACATAGCAGCAGATCGAGTGGAATTTATCGAGGGCCAATCTTGGGCCCAGACCCTGCCTATCGATTACTTCCGAGGAAGTCATTGCTCGCCTGCCGATTTTTCTTTTAGCCAATTTTGGTGTGTATTTAGGAGAGAGACATGGAAACTAGTACAACCCTCCCAAGGAAATATTTTGTTGTCGTGACTCACAGTACAACGTCGCAACGTGAACTGGAGAGCATGCTGTCCAGTGAACGTTTCAATTCGTTTGAAGGGGTTGATTCGCCCTCTTCCGCTCCAATGGTGATGGAGTTCACATATCC
>Ga0213828_1000239_pt1 | contig 56841 bp, 41 predicted proteins | sample MC6MC0897MG_FD_180664 | JGI IMG/M metagenome (GOLD analysis project Ga0213828, IMG submission 180664) | Enriched soil aggregate microbial communities from Iowa State University, Ames, United States - MC6-MC0897-MG | ecosystem: Environmental > Terrestrial > Soil > Unclassified | place: USA: Iowa...
GGTGGCGGCGCGGGCAGCCTGGTCGTACAGGCCCGAGAGGGCGCGCAGGGTGTTGGCCAACTGATGGCTGGCGTCGTCTGCGGCGGGGGAGTCGATGAACGGCTTGACGAGGCACTGCTCGCGCACTTCGGCGTAGCGCTGGATCGCGGCCGCGCCGGCGTCGGTCGTGGTGTAGATCACTTCCTTGCCGGTCTTGGCGCTTTGAACGACGCCCAGACGCTCCAGCTTCTTGAGCGAATAGTTCACCAGATGGGTGTCTTCGACATTCAGGGTGAAGCAGATGTCCGCCAGTTTCTTTCCCCGGCCCCGATGGAACACGTGGTTGAGCACCAGGATGTCCAGCGACGTGAGTTCGGGCAGTCCCGCGCAGGCCATGCAACGCACCATCCAGCGATTGAACGCATGCGACGCGATGATCAGGCCGAATTCGACCTCGGACAGCTCAGGAGCGGACGACGCGAGGTGGGAAGACGAAACGATGGCGTCCCGGACGGATACAGGCATGGGTGAGTCAGGCAAGGGGACGGATCGGCGACAAAACGTTGGTGAATTATTGACGATTTGTCGATATGGGTGCATTCGGGTTAACCCGGTCTGAGCTTTCGGATTTCTCTGATTCCGGGGTGATAGGGCGGCGATTTACAAATGCGTTCCTCGCGAAGGCTGTTCTGACGAATGTCAACAGAGACACGGTTCTGAGGCCTGCGCACTCCCCACATCGCCTATCCCACCTAAGCAAAAAATGCCCAAAAACCATGTTGGTCAACGCTCGGACGCGGCCGTTCCGACGCGGCGGTGCGTACACCAACGCCGCCTGGCGGCTGTCCACACTTGGCCCGGAAGGCGATCACGGCAGTGCTGGCTGGCAAAGGGGATCTGGGCGGCTGTGTTCGCGGCTGCAAGCGCAGGCCCCGTCCTGGGCCAGCCGGCATCGCAGACACCTCCTACGGCAACGGAAATCCAGCGCCGGCAGGAACAAGACATCGACGCGCACCGCGCACGCGCGGCGGAGCGGCCCGACATCCTGTCGGCGCCGTCCGTGGACGCCGCGCGCGAGTTGGCGCTACCGGAGGAAAGCCCGTGCTTTGCCGTGCGGGAAGTCATCTGGGAGGGCGCTGAACCGCCGGCACGCCTGACCAGCGCCATGGTGGCAGTGCTTGGCGAGTGCGTCGGCGGCCGCGGGCTGCGCGCGCTGCAGGAACACCTGATCGGCTTGCTGCTCGATGACGGCCTGATCACCGCGCGGGTCGTCGTGCCCGAACAATCGCTGGCGGCCGGCTCGTTGACGCTGCGGTATCTGCCGGGCCGCATCTCCGCCGTGCAAAGCCTGGGCGCCATCGGCTGGTGGCGCACGGCGCTGCCCACGGGCCCGGGCGGCGAACTGAACCAGCGAGACCTGGACCAGGCGCTCGAGAACATCCGGCGTCTTGGCAGCCAGACCGACGCCGCCATCGACATCGCGCCAGGCCCCGTCGCGGGCGACTCCGACATCCTCATCAAGCCCGGCACGGGCAAGCGCTGGCATGGCTATCTGGGCGGCGACAACGGCGGCATGGACACCGTCGGCAAATACCAGATCAATGCCGGCCTGACGCTGGATTCCCCGCTGTTCCTATACGACCAGCTGTCGGTCTCGTGGAACAGCAATGCGCACTGGCGCGACGCCGACTCCAACACACGCGCCGCATCGGTCAACTACAGCCTGCCGTTTGGCTACTGGACCGTCTTCGCGGGCGCCAGCAAATCCACCTATCGCCAGACGGTTGCGGGCTTCGAAGAACCCATCGTCTATGGCGGCACCACCAGGCAGATCCAGGCGGGCGCGTCGGTTGTGCCGTATCGCGGCACCGCCTACAAAGGCAATCTGTCGTTCACCATGCTGCGCAAGCGCACCGACAGCACCCTGAACGATGTCGCCATCGACGTTCAGCGCCGCGACGTCACCGGGTACGCAATTGCCTACGGGCATCGCCACTACGCCGGGCGCGCGGTGCTCGACATTGGCGGCGGCGTGCGTGGCACGCTGCCGCAGTTCTCCGACGCACCCGGCTACGTCTACGGCGATCCTGACTGGAATGGGCGCAGCACCATCCTCACCGGCAATGCGGGGCTGTATCTACCGTTTCAGATCGCCGAGCAATCCCTTGCCTATCAGGCCAACTGGCAGATCCAGCACGCTAAGACGGCCATCCTGCCCGCCGACTATTTCACGATCGGCAACCGCTACGCCGTACGCGGCTTCGACGGCCAGATGACGCTCGCCGCCGAAGACGGCTGGACGCTGCGCAACGACCTGTCGTTCAACCTCGACGCGTTGACCGGGCTTCCCGGACAGCAGATCTACACCGGCGTCGACGTGGGCCGCGTGGGCGGCCCGTCCGCCGCGTATCTTTCCGGCCGCACGCTGGTCGGCGCCGTCGCCGGCCTGCGCGGACGCCTCTCCATCCCATACGTCAACGCCAGTTACGACCTGTCCGCCGGCTGGCCGTTGAAGAAGCCCGAATCTCTCGACACCGCATCGACCGTCTTCGCGATGGCCTTGATGTTCGAGTTCTGAATCCGCTGTTCCCCGTCAGGTACGCATGATGTCCAAGCTTCGTTCGTTGATCGTCTGGTCCATCGTCTTCACGCAAGTCTGGATGCCCGTGCTTGCGCAGACGCTGCCGATTTCGGTGGACAAGCGCGTGCCCGGGCAGAAGCCGATCGTTGGCGTCAGCAACGGCGTGCCCGTTGTGAACATCGCGCCGCCGTCCGCCGGCGGGGTCTCCAACAACCGCTACACGCAATTCAACGTGGGACCGTCGGGCGTGGTGCTGAACAACAGCGGTGGCGCCAGCCAGACGCAATTGGCCGGCCAGGTAGCCGGCAACGTCATGCTGGGCAACCAGCGCGCCACCACCATCCTGAACCAAGTCACCGCGCCCAACCCGTCGCAACTGATGGGCACGCTGGAAGTCGCCGGCAACCGCGCCAACGTCATCGTCGCCAACCCGGCAGGCATCACCTGCGACGGCTGCGGCTTCCTGAACGCGGACCGCGCCGCGCTGACCACGGGCCGCCCGCACGTCGGCCCTGACGGCAACATCGCTCTGGATGTCGCGGGCGGCAAGCTGCGCGTCGAAGGCGAGGGGCTGAACGGCACCGCCGCCAGCCAGGTAGACCTCATCGCCCGCACGCTGGAGATCAACGCCGGCGTGTGGGCCGACCGGCTCAACGTCACGGCGGGCGCGGCGCGCGTGGAATATGCGACGGGTAACGCGTCGGCCCGCGCGGGCGAGGGCTCAGCGCCCGTCGTGGCGCTGGACACCGCGGCGCTGGGCGGCATGTACGCCAACAGCATCCGGTTGATCGGCACCGAAGCCGGCGTCGGCGTGAACGTGGGCGGCGACCTGATCGCGCTGACCGGCGACCTGGAGGTCAGCGCATCCGGCGACGTTCGCATCGCACCCAGCGCCGCCGTGCAAGCGGCCCGCGATCTGAGGCTGGCGTCGGGGCGCGATGTGGCGGTTGATGGCGCGGTGCAGGCGGCAGGCAACGTGGCGCTTGTGGGCGGCCGTGATGTTGGGATCACCGGTGTGGTGGGCGCGGGCGGATCGGTTGACGTGAATGCGGCAGGTGATGTGAAGGTGGCCGCGCAAGGGGCATTGCAGACGCAGGGTGCGTTGCGTGTCGCGGCGGGGCAGGATTTGGCGCTGGGTGGCTCGCTGTTGATGGGCGGGCAGGATGTGCGGGTTGAATCCGGGCGTGATTTGCGGATCGGGGGGGATACGGCGCCGGGTGGCCCGGGCACGGGAGGCGCGGGCGGTTCGAGCGGCGCTGGCAATTCGGGCGGATCGAATGCGGGCGGCTCTGGCTCGGGCGGTTCGAATTCAGGCGGTTCGAATACGGGCGCTGGCGGCGCGGGTGCGGAAGGCGGCGCGTCGAACACAGCCAGCGGCGCTGCGCAGGCCGGCTCGAACGCCAACGGTCTGGTTACTGCCAAGGGCGCCATTGCATTGACGGCGGGACGTGACGTCGTGCTGCCCGGCCAGGTCACCGCGGCAGGCGCACTGCAGGCGCAGGCAGCCGGCGATCTGACCGCCGGCGCGACCGCGCAATTGCAATCGGGCGGACCCGCCCAAATCCGCGCCGGCGCGGACCTCAGCCTCGGTGGTCTCGTCGGCGCGCGCGGCGACGTCTCGCTGATGGCGGGGCGCGACGCTCGGGTGACGGGCAAGGGATCGTCCACCGGCCGCGTCGCCCTCGACGCCTCGCGCGACCTGCGCATCGACGCGCCCGCGCAGTGGGACGCCGAAGGCGCGGTTGCCGCGAAGGCAGGCGGCGCCCTCACGCTGGCCGGCACACTTCGCGCTAACGGCGACACCACACTCACGGCAGGTGAAACAGTGGCGGTCGACGGCACGGTGTCGGCCGCGTCCGGCAACATGAATATCTCGGCGGGCGGCGACGTCTCCGTCGGTTCGAAATCCCAGGTGGCCGCAGCCGGCAACGTTGGCCTGACCGCCGGCGGCGACCTGCAAAGCAAGGGCAAGATCACGTCGCTGAAAGACCTGTCGTTGCAAGCGGCGCGCAACATTCAACTCGACGGCGCTACGCTCGCCACCGGCAATCTCCAGGTGCAGGGGGGCGAGACCCTGACGGCGTCGTCCGCATCGCGCATTCAAGCGGACGGCTCGGCCACAATCGCGGCCGGCGACGCATCGCTCGCGGGCGCGTTGATCGCGGGGCAATCCGCGCAGATCAACACACAAGGCAACCTGCGCGTGGACGGCACGGTGCTGGCCGACGCCGGCACGCTGAAAGCCGTTAGCGGCGGCGACATCACGCTCGGCAAGGACAGCGTCCTGCAGTCCGCGCAGCACCTGACTGGCCAAGCTGGCGGCAAGCTGATTGCGAATGGCACCGTGTCCGGTGAAACCAACATCCAGCTTTCCGCTGGAACCGACGCCCAATTGAATGGCAAGACGGTCGCCAACGGCACGCTGCGCGCCGATGCGGGCGGTGACCTGACGGTGGGCCAGGACGGACTCGCGCAGGGCAGCGCAAATCTGCATCTGGGCGCGGGCCAGGATCTGCGCGTCGCGGGCACGGCCGGCACCGCGCAATCGGCGGCGGGCGCAGGCACTGCGCAATCGGCGACAGGCGTCGGCAGCGCGCAATCGGCGGTGGGCGCAGGCGCCCAATCGGCGACAGGTGCAGGCACCGCGCAATCGGCGGCAGGCGTTGGCACCGCCCAATCGGCGGCAGGCGCAGGCGGCGTGCTGCAGGCCGAGGCGGGCCGCGATCTCTTCGTGACCGGCCTTATCACGGCGGGCACGCCCGTCAGCCTCTCAGCCACGCGGAATATCGGCATTGACGGCACGGTCGCGGCCCTTGTGGGCGACCTGACGGCCGATGCGGCCGGACAATTGCAAGTCGGCGCCAACGGCCGCATGCAAGCCGCGCAGAACCTGGCTGCGACATCCAGCGGAGACCTGGCGTCCGACGGCGCGATCGTCGCGGGCGGCGGCCTGACGCTCGCGGCGACCGGCGATGCGCGCCTGGGCGGCACTGCCGCCGCACTCGGCGAGGCCGGCACCGGCAACCTGCTGCTCTCTGGCCGCGACGTGACCGTCAAGCAAGGCGGCCAGGTGCAGGCCGCAGGCACGTTCACCGCGCAAGCCCAACGCGACCTCGCCGCCGCTGGCGCATTGGCGTCGGTCGGTGACATGATGCTGGCCGCCGCGCGCGATGCTCGTGTAGATGGCACGGCCGCCAGCGACGCAAATCTCACACTCACCGGCCGCAACGTCGCGGTCGGCGTAGCAGGCTTGGCACAGGCCGCCGCCACGCTCACGTCCACCGCGCAAGGCACGTTGCCTACCGCCGGCAGCATGCTGGCCGGCGTCGCACAGACGCTCACCGCCGGTGATGGCATGACCATCGACGGCACCGTCGCCGCATTGCAGGGCAACCTGACGCTCACCACGCTGCGCGGCGACCTCGTGACGGGCGCCGCATCGACCCAACAGGCCGGCGCGGCATTGACCGCCACCGCAGGCGACGCCTTGAAGACAATGGGTTCCGCTGCCGCCGGACAAGGCATGACGCTGCGCGCGGGCACCGACGCCACGCTCGGCGGCATCGCCGCCACGCAGGCCGGCAATGTCACCATCGGCGCCAGCGGCGCGCTGACCACCACGGCCGACGGCCGCATCCAATCCGCCGCAAATATTGACCTGCAATCGGGAGGCCTGCTGATCAACGCAGGCGTCGTATCCGCAGCCGGCGCCGCCAGTCTGACTTCAGAGTCCGGTCTGAACAACACCGGCTCCGTGCTCGCGGACGCAGACGTCAACGCCTCGGCCCTTGGCGCGCTGACCAACTCCGGCCGCTTCATCGCCGGCGTCGACGAAGACGGCACGCTCAGCCTGCCCGGCAGCGTCAACCTCACCGCAGCCTTCATCACGCACCCCGGCGTCAGCGCGGCCGGCAAGGACATGACGCTGACGGCAGGCGGCATGGACCTGTCCAACGGCAACCTGTCGTCCATCGGCAAGCTCGCGCTCACCTCGCTCGGAGACATCACCACACGCAACGCGGTGCTGCACGGAGGCGGTCTCGACATCGACGCCGTCAACCTGCGCAACCAAGGCGGCAAGCTGACCTCCGCCGGAGACGCCGCGCTGAATCTCGGCGGTGAACTCGACAACACCAACGGCCTGATCGCCGCCGCGGGCGACGCCCGCATCGACGCTGCGCGCATCGGCAATGCCGGCGGCACGCTCGCGGGTTCGAACGTGACCCTCGTCGCGACCGGCGCCGTCAACAATCAAGGCGGCCTGATCCAGGCCGACGACACCCTGAACCTGAACGCCGCCAGCCTGGACAACCACGCCACGCTGACCGCGGCTGGAGCACCGCCCAAAGGCGTGCTCGCCAAAACCGCCACCATCGTTGCGGGCGGCATCAACAACCAGGCCGGCTCCATCAGCGCCAGCCAGGACCTGACCCTCGACACCGGCGAACTCGACAACACCGGTGGCGAAGTCGCGGCTGGGCGCTACGCGACCGTCAAGGCGGCGGTGCTGAAGAACGCTCAGGGCAAGGTGTTGGCCGGCGAACGCCTAGCCGTCACGATCCAGGCGCTGCAAGGCCTGGGCCTGCTGCAATCCGCGCAGGATCTCTCGTTCACCTACACCGGTTCGCTCAACCAGACCGGCGACATCGCCGCGGGCCGCGACCTGACGATGTCGGTGGGCGGCAACATGGACAACAGCGCCACGGTCAGCGCCGGCCGCGACCTGTCCATCACGGCCAACTCGCTCAACAACCAGACCAGCGGCGAACTGCTCGCCGGGCGCAACAACACCATCAACGTCACCACGGGGCTGACCAACTCGGGCCTCATCGACGGCGGCACGACCACCATCAACGCAGGCCGGGTCGACAACTTCGGCCGCATTTATGGCAACACCATCGCCATCCGCGCTGGAGAACTGGTCAACGGTTCGGGGCCGGGAGGCGGCGCGGTGATTGCGTCGCGTGGTGACCTGGATATCGGCGTCGGCTCGCTCTTGAACAAAGAGCACGGCCTGATCTATGCCGGCGCGGATCTGCGCATCGGTAGCGCGCTGGATGCGACGGGCAAGGCTGTTGGGCAGGCTGCGTCGCTCGTCAATGCGGGAGCCACCATCGAGGCGGCGGGGAACGCGGCGATTTCCGCTGCATCGCTGCAGAACATCAATACGAACTACACCAGCGAAGTGGTGCCGGTTCAGAAGGTTCCCAAGTTGTATGTGACGCCGGCTGGCACGACCGATATGTACGACATGGAGACCAACTGGTTCTGCGATCAAGTGACGCCTGCATGCGGTAATGCGCCGGCGTGGCTAGATGACGACCCCGAACGCAGATTCCTGTTGCCTTCGACAAAGTACCCCCCATCCCAATATGGTCCTCCGTTCGATTATGCGCCGTCGTACAAGGGGAAAGCGGGTGTGGATGCGCCCATTGCTCCGGCGCGTGTCGCCAATCTGCGCGAATGTCTCATGGCGGGAATTGCCTCCGAGGACTGCGTGGGGACCACACGTTACGTGGCAGGGGATCGGATATGGTCCGTTTTTGGCGTGCCCCCACCCGAAGGGAGTATCCCTCCAATGGTCGAAGTCTGCCGGGGGGCCCTCTGCGAGATGGTGTCTCCGCCGGAGCGTGACGCCGCTATTGCGCGAGACAAGGGCAGGCATGACCTGCTGGACGCTCGCATCCGGGAGTTCAACGCAGACTTCAATAGCCGTTTGGTCGGCACCTTCACCTACTACGAAGTCGAAGAGACCATCACCGAAACCCGTACCGTCTCCTCCGATCCCGGCAAGATCCTGTCCGGCGGCGCGATGACGCTCGTCGGCACCGTCACCAACGATAAGAGCCAGATTGCGGCCGGCGGCACGCTGTCGGTTAGCGGCCCCGCCATCAACAATATCGGCGCCAGTGGCCAGCGCGTGATCACACGCATCGGCACCGCCACCGTTACTCAGGCACGAGACAGTGACCGCAAGGAATACTCCGAGGGCTACAACCGCACCCTGACCGCCGAATCCATCGAGCTGCCCGTCGGCACCTCCGGCGGCAATCTGTCGGTCTCCCTTAGCGGCACCGCGCCCGGCGCCAACGGCGCCACCGCAACCGGCCCGGTCCTGATCGCCAACCTCGGTCTGCCTGGCGGCAACGTCGTGCGGACTGTCTCCAACCCGGCAACGATCCCCGACAGCCAACTGTTCGCCGTCAACGGCACGCCCGATGCACCCTACGTCGTCGCGACCGATCCGCGCTTCATCGGCAACCGCGAGTCCGTCTCCAGCGACTACCTGTTCGGGCTTCTGCGACAACCCGGCGCGCCCGTCGGCAACGCCGGCGCATCCGGCGCCATCAATACAGGCCTGGGCAACACTCCCGGCGGCCTGAACGCCCTGATCCCCGCCGGCGCCAAATTTCTGACCCCGTCCGGTGAGCCCCGTCGCCTGGGCGACGGCTTCTATGAACAAAAGCTCGTCGCTGACCAAATCCTGGCCACCACTGGCCAGCGCTTCCTGGAAGGCTTTGGCGACAACGACAGCCAGTACAAGCAGCTGCTCGCCAACGGCGCGCAGTTCGCGCTGAACCACGGCATCAAGCTCGGTGCCGCGCTGACCGAAGCGCAGCAACGCCAACTCACCACCGACCTCGTCTGGCTCGTCGAGCAGACCGTCACACTGCCCGACGGCACCACCGAGACCGTGCTGGTACCGCAGGTCTACCTCCTGGTGCGCGAAGGCGACCTGCAGGGCGACGGCTCCCTCATGGCCGGCCGCGACGTCAAACTCGCCGCCGACGGCGACATCATCAACAGCGGCACCATCGGCGCCCGCGACGCCACCGTCATGACCGCCGCCAACATCGTCAACCAGGCCGGCGGCCTGATCCAGGGCGCCATCGTAGACCTCGCGGCGCGCGAAGACCTGACCAATCTGGTCTCGCTCATCAAGGGCGACAACGTTGCGTTGTCGGCCGGCCGCGACATCGCGCTGACTTCCACGTCCGCGTCCGAAAACAACGGCGCCACCTGGGGTTCCTACGTCTCGGGCGTGTCCCGCGTGGACGCCGGCAACCTCAGCATGCAAGCCGGCCGCGACATCAACCTGACGGCGGCGCAGGTCACTGCAACGGAAGACGCGCGCCTGCAGGCAGGCCGCGATATCAATCTGGCCACGCTGCAGGAAAGCCATGGCGAATCGCTGGTCCGAAACAAGAAGAACCGGCACGATCTGAGCACCAGCTCAGAAGTTGGTTCGTCCATTGCGGCAGACGGCAACCTCACGCTGATCGCGGGGCACGACGTCAATGCCCGCGCCGCGGATGTGACGGCGGGCGAACAGCTCGCCGTCGGGGCGGGTCGGGATATCAACCTGACGGCGGGTGTGCAGACTGGCTCGGCGTACGACGAGACCCATTACAAGAAAAAGGGGTTCATGTCGTCGAAGACGACGCATACCAAGACGGCCCGCGACTGGGAGCAATCCCTGGCCACGACATTCACCGGCGACACCGCCGTGCTGATGGCCGGCCGCGACTTGAACGTATCGGGCTCGAATGTCGGCGCGCAGAAAGATCTGGTGATGTCCGCCGAGCGCGACGTCAACATCCTGCCCGGCCAGAACGCCCAGGACGGCTACGACTACAAGATGGTCAAGAAGTCCGGCTTTGGCGCCATGGGCGGGTTCAGCTTTGGCTCCAGCAAACAGACGGACTCGCTCGACAGCAAGAAGGTCTTCCACAACGCCAGCACCGTCGGCAGCGTAGAAGGCGATGTCCTGATCAACGCCGGCAACGCGCTGAACATCACCGGCAGCAACGTCATCGCGCGCCAAGGCGACATCACGCTGATCGGCAAGGAAGTCAACATCGGCGCGGCGTTGGATACGACCCAGGAGCGCGAATTCCATGAGATCAAGCAGACGGGGCTGACGCTCACGGCGAGCAACCCTGTCGTCAGCGCCGTGCAAACGGGCGTGCGCATGGCCGATGCGGCGGGCAAGTCAGATAACGCCGTCATGCAGGGCCTGGCGGGAGTCACCACAGGATTGGCGGCAGTCAATGCCTACGACGCGGTGCAAGCGTCTTCCAAGGCGGCCGCCGCGGCTGAAGCCGCCAAGCCTGGCTCCTCCAACGAAATCGACAAGGTTGGCGGCGTCAGCATCAAGCTCAGCCTGGGTAGCAGCAAGAGCAGCAGCACGACCGACCGCAATGCATCAAACGCCTTCGGGTCGACCGTCGCCGCAGGCAAGGACCTGACCATCGTTGCGCAAGGTGCGGGCAAGGACTCGGACATCACCGTCACGGGTTCGACGCTGTCGGCCGGCAACAACGCGGTGCTCAAAGCCGAAGGCGACATCGTGCTGGAAGCCGCGCGCAACGCGTTCGAGCAAAAGACCACGAGCAAGAGCAGCAGCGCCAGCATCGGTATCGGCTACTCCACTGGCGGGCAGCAAAACGGGTGGACGCTCGAACTGGGTGCGTCCGTGGGTCGAGGCAACGCCAACGGTAAGGACGAAAGCTGGACCAACACCAACGTCACTGCGGGCAACGTCCTGGCGATCCAGTCCGGCGGCGACACCACGCTTAAAGGCGCTTCGGGCAAAGCCGACCAGATCATCGCATCGGTCGGCGGCAATCTGTTGCTGGAGAGCTTGCAGGACAGCAGCGAATACGACTCCAAGAACAAAAGCGCGGGCTTCGGCCTGACGCTGTGCATCCCTCCGTACTGCGCGGGCTCGAGCAGTGTCTCGGCCAACGCCAGCACCGGCAAGATGAACAGCAACTTCAAGACCGTGACGGAGCAGACGGGCTTGTGGGCAGGCGACGGCGGCTTCCTGATCGACGTCAAGAACAACACCACGCTGATCGGCAGCGTCATCGCCAGCAGCGACAAGGCGGTCGCCGACGGTCTCAACAAACTGACGACTGGGACGCTGGTCACTGAAGACCTCAAGAACACGGCGCGCTACAGCGGCAGCCAGGTGTCGATCGGAGGCGGGTTCGGGTTTGGCGGCGCTAAAGCGGGCGATTCAGGCCTGGGCACAACCAAAGGCGGCGAGGTCGCCGGCGGGGCGAGCAAAGATGCGGGCACGTCCATTTCGACCGGCAGTAGCGGCTTTGGAATGGGGACACCGATCGTGGTCGCCGCGAGCGGCAACAGCAGTTCAACGACGCAAAGCGGCATCAGCGGCGGCACGATCGTCATTCGTGATGAAGCGGGGCAGGTCGCGCTGACCGGCAAGACGGCCGCGGAGACGATTGCTTCATTGAACCGGGATACGTCGGATACGTTGAATGCGCTTAAGCCGATCTTTGATAAGGAGAAGATCGAGGCGGGGTTTGAGATTGCGTCGGAAGCCCAGCGGCAGGCAGGGCAGTTTTTGACGAATCGGGCGAAGGAGGCGAAGGAACTCAAAGACGCCATCGATAGCACGCCGGAAGGCGCGCGCAGGGACCAATTGGTCGAGCAATATAAAGAGGCTCGGAAATGGGAGCCGGGCGGCGTGTACCGGCAAGCCCTGACTGCCGTCACCTTGGCGGCTGGAGCAAACGTCACTGGCGGCGCGGGCGAGTTCGTGCAAGCGGCGACAGTGAACTATCTGCAAAGTCTGGGCGCGGCCAAGATCAAGGAGATTTCCCCGATGCTGGGAGGGGAAGGCTCTCCGGGGCAGATTGCGTTGCACGCGCTCTTGGGTTGCGCAGGTGCGGCAGCGAAAAGCAGCGGTTGTGCAGGTGGTGCTGCCGGGGCTTCGGCGGGAATCGTTCTCAGCCAACTGATGGATCAGGCCTTTGGAAAGCCGGCCGGCAAATTGGACCCGGCTGAGCGCGAAGCACGGATCAACCTGGTGACCAGTCTGCTGGCCGGATTGACGGCGACGTTGGACCCGCAAGCAGTGGCAGCGGTGAATGAGGCAGCGCGGCTGGAGTTGGAGAACAACCAGTTTGCCCTGCCAATGCCTGGCGGAGGGGCGGGATTGCTGGGAGGCGTGAGCCGCGGAGCCGGGAGCGGAGGCAGGGAGACGATACGACAGCAGCTAGGTCTGGATCCGAAGGACGAAGTCTCACCAGAAGAAAATATCAAGTGGCAACTCTCTCGCTGGTGGAATTCCCTATTCGGTGCGGACGATGGGGTGTCAGATGTGCCGGCTGGCTTGGAAACCCCGGCCGTGCCGCCCGGAGGTGATACACGGGTGCCCGGATATCCGGGGGACTCGCGGCAGCACGAGCAAACTCCGGGATATGAACCGGATCCGGGATATTCTGGGACGCCGGGATATCAAAGCGATCCGAACTACCATCAAGGCGGCAGTGTGACTCCGTTGCCTGAGCAATCGGGGCCGGCGTTGATTCTTAGCGGAGAGCATGGGGAAAAGAGGATAACGAACGTCGTCATCGATTCCAAAATTGAGCGTCAAATGTCTGATAGGGGTTGGACGCGGCAGAACCTTGACGACGTGATTGCCCAAGGCCCTTCCGGACGAAGTACCGACAATAGGAAACCCAACAAAACAGACGATGGATTGGGTCGAAACGATACTGCTACGGTTTATGGGTCTTCTGGAAAATATGTGATTGTCAATGATCGAACTAATGAAATAGTTCAGGTTAGTGGTCGAAACGATCCAAGCTGGACCGATGATGGGAGAATTCAATGGAATTAAGCGCACAATGCAGTCCCGAAGGCGAACCGATGGTATTTTTCGCTCGTTTTGAAAACATAGGGGAAATCAAGCTCAGTCGCTCTGCAGCAGTGGAAGCGTGTGAAATGGCAATCGAACGCCGAATATGGATACTTGGAGTCGATGTCGGTACTTTGTTCGAGAATGGTCGATATCTTGAGGATTGCAATGAGGGGTGGTTATCGAAAACGGGTCTGATGGACTCGGACACTCGGAGTAGCTTCGATCAAGGCGTGGTTCACGAGGCGATGCTGAGAGAAAACAATAGAGCGGCATCTATGGCTATCGAAGATTCCCCCATAGTATTCAATGCGTTCATCCTGACGGGGAAGAGGGTCCGATTTGCTTCCTAGTTTTTTATAGAGAATAAGTTACCGTCCAGTCCGCTGAAAAATTTAAGATTTTTAAACACCGAGCGCTTCCTTCCTTCTTCGCCCGGCCGCACTCGGCTTGACGCAGATATGGAAATTAACAATATGAAATCTAGAAGCAGTCAGCTCGGTACGAGATTGCTGTACTCCAATGACGGACTTTTGTACATAACGACCGATCAAGATAAGACGGTCACGTCAATCGGGAAATGGAGGTGGCCGTGATGGAAATAAAGATAGAAGGTATTAGAGTTTTTTCAGATAAGGATTTTCACTCTCAATTGGCCAAAGAGCTCGGCGTGCACCAATTCTATGGGAAAAACTTGGCCGCGTTGTGGGATCTTTTGTCCGTCGGTGTGGAACGGCCGCTGGTGTTGATATGGAGGGACCACGCTCAATATAAAGGTCGTTCGGAAAGCAACTACGCGAAGATCATTGAGGTTTTGGATAGAGTGAAGGCGCGAGATGAGCGCCTGAATTTAAATGAAAAGTTCACGTATCTTCTCGACTAAATATTTTGGTTGGTGGCCGGAATTTCATCCTTTTTTATTGCAAACGAGGGAGTTTCTCTCCGGTAAGAACATGTACACGATCGATTCACGGGCATGGACACAAGCTCAGGGATCGACCTGCCGGGGCGATGTGGCAATGTTTCAGGCGGCCAGAAAAACGGGTGGACGCTCGAGCTGGGTGCGTCCGTGGGTCCAGGCAACGCCAACGGCAAGGACGAAAGCTGGACCAACACCAACGTCACCGCCGGCAATGTCCTGGCGATCCAGTCCGGAGGCGACACCACGCTTAAAGGTGCCTCGGGCAAGGCCGACCAGATCATCGCGTCGGTCGGCGGCAATCTGTTGCTGGAAAGCTTGCAGGACAGCAGCAAATACGACTCCAAGAACAAGAGGGCGGGCTTCGGCCTGGCGCTGTGCATCCCTCCGTACTGCGCGGGCTCGATCAATGTCTCGGCCAACGCCAGCACGGGCAAGATGAACAGCAACTTCAAAGCCGTGACGGAGCAGACTGGCTTGTGGGCGGGCGACGGCGGCTTCCTGATCGACGTCAAGAACAACACCACGCTCATCGGCAGCGTCATCGCCAGCAGCGACACGGCGGTCGCCGACGGTCTCAACAAACTGACGACGGGGACGCTGCTCACTGAAGATCTCAAGAACACGGCGCGCTACAGCGGCAGCCAGGTGTTGGTGTCGATCGGGATGGGTTCGGGTTTGGCGGCGCTAAAGCGGGCGATTCAGGCCTGGGCACAACCAAGGGCGGCGAGGTCGCCGGCGGTGCTAGCAAAGATGCGGGAACGTCCATTTCGACCGGCAGTAGCAGCTTTGGAATGGGCACGCCGATCGTGGTCGCAGCCAGCGGCAATAGCAGTTCAACGACGCAAAGCGGCATCAGCGGCGGCACGATCGTCATTCCGATGAGGCGGCGCAGTTGGCGCTGACCGGCAAGACGGCCGCGGAGACGATTGCGTCGTTGAACCGAGATACGTCGGATACGTTGAATGCGCTTAAGCCGATCTTTGATAAGGAGAAGATCGAGGCTGGGTTTGAGATTGCGTCGGAAGCGCAGCGGCAGATGGGGCAGTTCTTGACGAACCGGGCAAAGGAGGCTGATGCGCTTAAAAAGGCGATAGATGCGGAGCCTGAAGGACCGCGCCGAACTCAACTCGAAGCGCAGCACGCGGAAGCGGCGAAGTGGGGTCCAGTTGGCCAATATTGCCTCATAGTTACCGCAATTAGCGCGGCCGGAGGAGGGAGCGTTACCGGAGGCGTGTCCGAGTTTGTTCAGTCCGCAGCTGTGAATTATCTGCAAGGCTTAGGAGCGGCACAGATCAAGGAGCTTGCGACCTCAGTTGGCGGGGAGGGATCGCCAGGGCATATTGCACTACATGCAGTACTCGCGTGTGCGGGGGCGGCCGCACAAGGTGCAAGCTGTGCCGTAGGAGCAACGGGCGCTTCAGCAAGCGTAGTGCTCAACGGGCTTTTACAAGCGCTGTCCGGGAGTGAAACGGACAAGCTTGGAGCTGAGCAAAAAGACCAGCGACCCAATCTTCTCGCATCAATCATCGGAGGCATTGCCGGTGCTCTGTCGCCGGAACAAGCGGCGACGATAGCGACCGCTGCGCGCATCGAAGCTGAAAACAATACGCTCCGCGATCACACTCAGGTTCACACGGTAAAGTTTGAGGAGAAGGTCAGAGCGTTGGCGGAATGCGTGGGCGACAGGTCGTGCCAAACTGCTGCGGGCCACTTTGAAGGGTGGATCAAGGCGATTGATGAACATGATCTGCCGGCATGCGGCTCAAACACCGCCTGCATACAAGATAAGCTGCACGAGCGTAATGCTTACATTCTCGCCTTAAACACGGCGACCAGTCGGTTAAGTGATCCATTGATCGCCGGCATGGATTTGCTTGACGCAAGAAATGAGGATCGCCGTTATGACCGAATAGCACTGAAAGATGCTTTAGTTCGGTTCCAGTCTGGTGACCCTGATTATTCAAGCGAAGTCGGTCGGTTCGTGATTGAAACTATGCTTTCCTCGCCCGTCGTGTTCGCTGCAGTAACGGGGTTGTCGCCTCTTGACAGTGAAGGTGGCGGAGGAGGAAAGCCACCGGTTCAAAATCGAATGGAAAGGATTATGTCGATATCCTTTCCCCTGAAGTAAAAAAAACATATTTTGTATGGAGACAAACGGGGAAGTGGTGGTCATATGTGGCCAGGGCAACCGGGAAAGACTCCCTTTCCGCAGAGTTGGTCGGCAGATAAAATAGTTCACGAGGTTGGCGATATTGCGTCGTCACCTAATACTAGGTGATACGCTCAAACAGGAACTGGCGGGATTTTTACAAGTAAGGGCGACCCTGCCAAATGGGTTGCTTACGAAGTGCGTGACGGAGTTCGTATGCGTGTTGTTTACCAGCCAGCTACAGGTAAAGTGGTAACTGCTTTTCCCGACAATTCACTAATTCCACCGTATAAGGCCTTAAGGTAGATATCTATGTACGCTGATCGTATTTTTGAATTTGGAAAGCGATTTCAAGGGCGGCTAGATTCTACGCTGCTTCAGGGGGCATTAGATTATGTCGGGTTTGGTGAGGAGAGTGTGGCTTTCGAGATACTGTGCGACCATATTTGCGAATATGATGTGTCTATAAGTGAAGAAGAATATTTTGAGGCTATCCAATTGGCCTTGGATATGGGTTTCTCTCTGGAAGAGGGGCCATTCAAGCATTTAAGAGGATTGACGCCATAGTTCAGCATCAACGACCGGGCTAAATTCCAAAATTCGAATGCGTCTGCGGTTACGATAATAATTTATCAGTTGGTCCCCTGAATATGGGCGAAATTTATACTAATTATTACGAAGGAAATTGAGAGGCTTTATTGAATTTTTGCTATTTCAATAATTGATGGTCCCTGCGGCAATTACAATTGAAACGTCCGCTTGAGAAACTGCAGGGAATGGGTTTCCGAAATTTTTTCGTCTGGCGGGTTTTTTGGTTTTCGGTAGTCGATCCGGAAGGCTCTTTCGTTAAAGAGTTAAGTATGAAAACTCTACTCGGAAGGTTTTGATTGAGTGCGGTGGCTCGTTCATCCGTCCTCAAAGCAGAGCTTCTCGTATGGTGGGAGCTGAATGGCTCGTCTTATAGAGGGGGGAACCAGGTTAGGAGAGGGCGATTGGAACTCCCGCACGATTTGTGAAGACGTTTCTGAGGCATTGTGAACAGCTCGCCGTAGGGGCGGGTCCGGATATCAACCTGGCGGCGGGTGTGCAAACCGGCTCGGCGTACGACGAGACCCATTACAAGACCAAAGGGTTCATGTCGTCGAAGACGACGCACACCAAGACAGCCCGCGACTGGGAGCAATCCCTGGCCACCACCTTCACCGGCGATACCGCCGTGCTGATGGCGGGCCGCGACTTGAACGTGTCGGGCTCGAATGTCGGCGCGCAGAAGGACCTGGTGATGGCGGCCGAGCGCGACGTCAATATCCTGCCCGGTCAAAACGCCCAGGACAGCTATGACTACAAGATGGTCAAGAAGTCCGGCTTTGGCGCCATGGGCGGGTTCAGCTTTGGCACCAGCAAACAGACGGACTCGCTCGACAGCAAGAAGGTCTTCCACAATGCCAGCACCGTGGGCAGCGTAGAAGGCGATGTCCTGATCAACGCCGGCAACGCGCTGAACATCACCGGCAGCAACGTCATCGCGCGCCAAGGCGACATCACGCTGATCGGCAAGGAAGTCAACATCGGCGCCGCGCTGGACACTACCCAGGAGCGCGAATGCCATGAGATCAAGCAGACGGGGCTGACGCTCACGGCGAGCAACCCTGTCGTCAGCTCCGTGCAAACGGGCGTGCGCATGGCCGATGCGGCGAGCAAGTCAGATAACGCCGTCATGCAGGGCCTGGCGGGAGTCACCACAGGATTAGCGGCAGTCAATGCCTACGACGCGGTGCAAGCGTCATCCAAGGCAGCCGCTGCGGCCGAAGCAGCCAAGCCGGGCTCCTCCAACGAAATCGACAAGCTCGGCGGCGTCAGCATCAAGCTCAGCCTGGGTAGCAGCAAGAGCAGCAGCACGACCGATCGCAACGCATCAAATGCTTTCGGGTCGACCGTCGCCGCAGGCAAGGACCTGACCATCGTTGCGCAAGGCGCGGGCAAGGACTCGGACATCACCGTCACGGGTTCGACGCTGTCGGCCGGCAACAACGCGGTGCTCAAAGCCGAAGGTGACATCGTGCTGGAGGCTGCGCGCAACGCCTTCGAGCAAAAGACCACCAGCAAGAGCAGCAGCGCCAGCATCGGTATCGGCTACTCCACTGGCGGCCAGCAAAACGGGTGGACGCTCGAACTGGGTGCGTCCGTGGGTCGAGGCAACGCCAACGGTAAGGACGAAAGCTGGACCAACACCAACGTCACTGCGGGCAATGTCCTGGCGATCCAGTCCGGCGGCGACACCACGCTTAAAGGCGCTTCGGGCAAAGCCGACCAGATCATCGCATCGGTCGGCGGCAATCTGTTGCTGGAGAGCTTGCAGGACAGCAGCGAATACGACTCCAAGAACAAAAGCGCGGGCTTCGGCCTGACGCTGTGCATCCCTCCGTACTGCGCGGGCTCGAGCAGTGTCTCGGCCAACGCCAGCACCGGCAAGATGAACAGCAACTTCAAGACCGTGACGGAGCAGACGGGTTTGTGGGCAGGCGACGGCGGCTTCCTGATCGACGTCAAGAACAACACCACGCTCATCGGCAGCGTCATCGCCAGCAGCGACAAGGCGGTCGCCGACGACCTGAACAAACTGACCACGGGGACGCTGGTCACAGAAGATATCAAGAACACGGCGCGCTACAGCGGCAGCCAGGTGTCGATCGGAGGCGGGTTCGGGTTTGGCGGCGGCAAAGCCAGCCAGTCAGGCCTGGGCACAACCAAGGGCGGCGAGGTCGCTGGCGGAGCGACTAAAGATGCGGGAACGTCCATTCCAACGAGCAGTAGCGGCTTGGGAATGAGCACCCCGATTGTGGTCGCAGCCAGCGGCGACAGCAGTTCTACAACGCAAAGTGGCATCAGCGGCGGCACGATCGTCATTCGTGATGAGGCGGGACAGGTCGCGCTGAATGGCAAGACGGCGGCGGAGACGATTGCGTCGTTGAATCGGGATACGTCGGATACGTTGAATGCGCTTAACCCGATCTTTGACAAGGAGAAGATCGAGGCGGCGTTTGAAATTGCGTCGGAAGCCCAGCGTCAGGCGGGGCAGTTTTTGACGAATCGGGCGAAGGAAATAAAAGCAGCCAAAGAGCGCTCGGAAGACCCATCCCTTCCGTATTCGGAGCGCGCTAAAGCAGCCCAGGAATATGCAGATCTGGAAAGCAAGTGGGGCGCGCGGGGAACCCATAGTCATTGGGGGATGATCGTTCTGGGCGCGGCCAGCGGAAACGTGACAGGGGGCACAAGCCAATTTGTTCAGGCTGCGGCCGTCAATTATCTGCAAGCCCTTGGCTCAGCCCAAATCAAGGAGTTGAGCGGCGCGCTAGGCGGGGAGGGCTCAGTCGGGCACGCCGCGCTGCATGCGGTATTGGGCTGCGCCGGCGCTGCCGCACAAGGCGCATCGTGCGGTGCGGGCGGGGCTGGCGCGCTTTCTGGCGTTGTGCTGAACAAGCTCCTGGAGAGCATGGGCGGAGTTCAAGGCAAAGATCTGACTCCCGACGAAGCTCAGGCGCGCACCAATTTGATTTCCAGCATCGTCGCGGGCATAGCGGCGTCGATTGATCCCAATGCGGCGGTGCCCGCAGAGCTTGCGGCACGCATAGAAGTGGAGAACAACAGCCAGTACAGGAACCGCGACAAGGTTGCCCGGATGAAGGCCGAGCTCGTGGGGCGCCTGGAGGCAGAGTGCGGCAATGACAATGGCTGCTTGCAGGCAGGGTGGGCTGAAGCCGATCGGATGACGGCGTCGTATGACGAAGTTCTCACGTTGACCCACTATCCTGATCTGACTAAAGAGAAGGCAGACGAGCTCGCGCAAGCAGTGTTGGATCTGGCTCCAGGCGTGTCGAATGTCAGTGCGCTATACGAGCTGGTGACGGGAAGTACGGCCACCGGCGATGAGGCAAATCGATATTTCGCGGCGATCGGCCTTGTGCCGCTGGCTGGCGGGATGATCAAGAAAGGCGGCCAGGCGATACATGTGTTTGCGGAGGGCGATAAGGCGCTTGATGTTGCGAAGGTGGGGGGTGCAAAAGCCACTAGTGCGTCGCTGGACAACGTAGCCAGCAGCATTCATGCTGGGCAGCAAGGAAAGCATATTCTTGGGCACAACAACTTTATCCCTGGACGCAGTTACTTTAATGAGGGAGTGGATCCACAAAAACTGTTGAATGGGGCTCATTTAGGAGAGTTTCCTGACGTAGGCTATGGCCCCCGAGGGCAGCCGATCGTCGATTTTGGAACAAATATTGGCGTCGACGGTTCATCCGGCTTGGCGACAAGATATGGAACAATACATTCAGGTAAAAGAGGAGCGCATATTGTTCCAACAAATCCTTCTACCGTTGGAGAAAAATCATGAGAACTTTGCCTGATTGGTTGGTTTTGTGTGTCTGGCGCGCGCTGATAGGTGAGATATATCCAGCAATAAGAGCAATTGCCCTCTCATTTGTGGATGAGCGAACATTATTTATATGTTATTACCTTGATCGGCATCCTACGGAATTTGATTGGGAAAGCTTAGAAGTTGTTGCTACGAATATTTCAGCTTCAGTTGGTCGAGAAAAAATTAATCGTATAGACGTCGAATGCAAATTTTCATTGGGCCCAATAGGCAGTCTTGAGTGTTTTGAAGGTTTCGTCTATTGCCGCCGAGAATATGAATCGTAGGTGCAAAAGCGACAGGTGAAGTCGAGATAGCCAAAGCTGCCGCTATTAGGCGCTTGATGGGTAAAGGTTTTGCGATGAATGTCTTGGACTTGATGGAGGGGGAATCTAAAATTTACGTCAGATGAGTCAGTAGATGTTCCCGAGAATACGGATTTGAAGAAGCTCTGGGTTATATAAGTGCACCATCTGAGGTTTGTTGTCGAATTAGGTCAAGGGGAGATTTCGGCCGTCAAAGGAGGGAAATTTAGAACACCTTTTTTCCGTGAATTTGAGCAATGGCTTCAGGCTGGAGCGCCCGGAGTCGCCTGCGTTGACGTTGATTCTTGTTTCCGAAAGCGTTTGCTTCAAACTAGATGCTGAGACTAACGCGCGATTTTCGATATGCGTGATCGCCTGTTCAGATATATGCAGTGGACCTGGATGTGACGCCGATTGCGAGAAGATTGCCGAGTGCAGGTGGTCCTCGGTATGTTCGCGAGGTTGGTTTAGGACAGAGTATTGGAATCGATGAGTTCACTAATGTCACTGAGGCTGTCAATATGTGTGCACTCACTGATGGTTCAGGAAAACGGTATCAGCGTTCCCATAGTGCTCAAATGAAGCTAATGAAAAATGCAACTGAAAAAAATTAACGAGAGGCTGATTGGGTCCATCTTGCATGTGTTTGGAATCCCTCTTATTCTTGCTTTCCTTGGGCGACTGCTGATGGATCGCCGGGCTATGTTTAAGGCTGGACCACTCAGCACCAATCTTCGGATGATTCGGAGTATTTTTATGCTCACTGACGATAAGTTAAACTGCAGGGTTTGCGGCTATCGCTCAGAAGTTCCACCGTGGGGGGGCGACGGGCGAACGCCGCTTTACGATTTTTGCCCGTGCTGCGGCGTTGAACATGGTTATCAAGATTCGACCAGAATCGGTGCCAGAAAATATAGAGATCGTTGGATTGCGGCTGGGGCCGAATGGGAAGATGATGGATTTAAGCCTGAGGGCTGGCTTATTAGTGAGCAATTGGCTGCCGTGTCATCTGATTTTCAGTAGAGCATGAAAATTAGCTTGGTCGGGCCTTTTCTGGGCTCGGCATTTGAAAAATTGTTATTCACGCGCGGTAATCAAGTGTCCTCCGATTTAAGTCGACAATATTAAAAACTCAAGGCTCATATTTATACCTACGCTGCTCGCCTTGCTTTTTCTGTTTACTGTCCATCGTCCCACTGCGGCAGGCAGTTCCCACATGTCGCCAGGCGAAGCGCTTCGCGGGAAACGTCTGGACTGGTGCGGAAATCCGTAGGGTCTGCGACCCGATAAATTCATTGGGGGCAATGGTGCTGGGACCGGTGCGGTGACTGCAAGGAAAGCGTCGAGCGCGTACTTTTCCTTGAGAATGGTGCCGCCAACCAAACTAACGTCTTTTGCACGCACCAGGTTTCAGTTACGAGCCATGCTCGAGGCCTTGCGTTCCGACTTTGCTTGTGCCAAATATGCGCGAGGACGCCCCTCAACTTGGCAACCTTGGATGTCCCCCCCGGCTCTGTTCTCGGCCTGCGCCCTTACGCCGAGGGTGGCTCTCGCGGAACGCTCACCGACCAGCGGCGCTAGCCCGTGCATGCAGTCGAGTGATGTGAAACTGACCAAGGACACTGAAGGAAGATTCGGACAACGCTGTGGCTGCCAATCGATTGTCTTTCAGGCTGGCCCGATGCGCCGACCGAGTATCGGACGCTACCGCTGCGAATGCGTGCCGTCGCCCACGCGCAAAGTAAGGACTACACCATGGCACTGCAGACCGCGAGGAATCGGTGCGCTTGATGCCTCCACGCACAGGTGGAACGAATGCGCGCGGTCTACCTGTGGCGGCTGTTATCACGATGCCTGCGACGCATACCGAGTTCTACACCAAATCAGACTAGGCAGTAAGGAATTGACGTCAAAGGGAAAAGCTGAATTCTATGGGTTGAGAGATCGGCATGTGCTGCCGGCGGAGCCCGAGAATCGGGAAGATGTTGGCTGACGTCCGAGTAGCCTGCATACTTTCATAATGCTCTGATTCTGCCAATCCGAGGCGCGGTCTACAAATGCGGCGCGAGCGCTCATTTTCAGACGGAGCCGCATCAACCTTCTCTCTTGTCCAATCGCCTCACCTATCGCCGCTGCCGCGCGCAGCTTGCGACGGAAGGCGAATCTGGCTGGGCTGCTCGTGAATCTTCAATCCAAGGCACGCAATTTGCATCGCCTTCATTCACAAGTGTCCATATGAAAAAGCTGCTTTCGATCGCTGTGATCTTTCTGAGCGGATGTGCCATCCACCAGCCTACGCCGAAACACCAATTGGATAAGCTGGCCAATCGAGCCGCGATTCAGTCAGGGCTGCCGGTCGAAATCTTTTATCACCAAGATGATTACGTGATCATGGACCTTGGCGGTTCGCAATCGCTTGGCGTGCTGGGAATCTTGGGGCCAGTGGGACTATTGATGGGGGTCACGGCGGACGCCGCGCATAAGTTGGACATGAAGTCGCGCACCGAGCGGCGTTCTAAGGAATTTTCCGAACTGGTCTCCAAGAATTTCCCCAACGAGAGCTTCAACCAGGCGTTCGCGCGCCAGATCGGTGACTTGCTCGTCAAAGATGGGCGTGCGGTAAAAGTCACGAAAGTGCTGCGGCCCTCAGGTAGTGAGGACCTGGCGTCGAGCATTTCTGAGGACCTCGTGCCGACCGCCGGATACATGCAGCTCTTGCTGCGCCTGGGCACCGCATATGGCGCGGCGTCCGCGACGGATTCGTATAAGCCAATGATCATCATCGAGTATGCATTGAAGGACACTGATGGAAAGGCGCTGATGTCGCGCAGTTTTTCTCGGGTCTATGGGAAATCCGATCAGACTTTCCTTACGTATCCTGGCCTGCTTGAAGACTACGTCGATGCGCACAAGGAGCTTGGCGCAAGGCTCCATGCCTGGAGCGAGCCGGTGTATTCCGAGATATTCCTGTTTCCCGATTCCGCTTCCGCGGAGTAGACCAAGAATCTTCACTGCCCATAACCATCCTCATCGTTTCAGCCGCCAACGCCGAAGCGATCCGGCCGTTGCGACGGCTTGTGTGACGTCGGCATGCCCGGCGACTCATGAAACTGCCATCCCGCCGACCGCCACACCAGTTCATGTGTGGGCGCTATTCCCTCCAAGAGCGCTTCATCATGCGAGACCACCACCATCGCACCGGGATACTCGCGGAGCGCGCTTACCAGCGCCTCCGCCGCCTCAATGTCCAGATGATTTGTGGGTTCATCCAACAGTAGCAACTGCGCAGGCGTCTTGCGCCACAACGCGCACGCCAGCGCAGCCTTGAGGCGCTCCCCGCCGCTCAATGTCCCGGCGGGCGCATTGACCAGCGCAGACCCAAGGCCCAGCAATACCAATCGACTGCGAAGTTCACCTTCCGATAACGTGGCGCCCAGCACCTGCAGCGTTTCCAGCAAGCTTTTGTCTTCCGGAATGAGGGACGCCCGCTGATCCAGGATGGCGGTCGGCACGCGGACGTCGCATACGCCTGCTTGCGGTGCCAATTCCCCAGCCAGCATAGACAGCAACGTACTCTTGCCGCATCCGTTCGGCCCGCGAATGGCCAACCGGAATGGGCCAGACAGCGTCACCGTTAATGCACACGCTTCCACTGGATAGGGCGGTTTCGCATGCTCCAGATGCAGCACGCGGCGACCTTGCGGCACGGCGGTTTCGGGCAAGGCCAGTGCGATGCCTGCCGATTGATCGATTTGCGCAGCGGCCTGCCTTACCGCATCGTCCAACGCGGCAACGGTCTCTTGCCGCCGGATGTTCTCTCGGCCGGCATGAGCTTGGGCGTTGGCCTTCTTCATACCCAGCAGGATCGGCGCCTGGTTTGCATCCCGGGCCTTGCGGGCGTCGCGGGCGGTGCGTTGTTGTTGGGCATCGTGCTGTTGGCGCAGCGCGCGCAGGCTCGCAGTGCGTTCGTTGCGTGCGTGAGCCAGGGACGCTTCGAGCGCGGCGGCTACGCAGTCCCGGTGGGCGCGGTAAGCGGCGTAGTTACCGGCATATGTGGTGAGTGTGCCGCGATCCAGTTCGACAATGCAGGACATGGCGTCCAGCAGCGTCCTGTCATGACTGACGGCGATCAAGCCGCCGCGCCAGGCGGCGATCTGGTCCATGAGCCAGCAGCGTGCGCCTGCGTCCAGATGGTTGCTGGGTTCGTCCAGCAGCAGGGCGTCGGGGTTCTGCATCAGGGCGCCTGCGAGTGCGACGCGCGTGAGCTCGCCGCCGCTGGCAATCGAGGCGGGGTGCTCGGGCTGCCACGCGGGCAAGCCGGCGTCGGCCAGCATGCGGGTCCATTCATCACGGATGCGCCAATGGCCTTCGGCCAGATCGAAGTCTGACTGGCGAGTACTGCCGGCTTCGATGTGGGACAAGGCCTGCAAGATCGGCGCAATGCCGGCGACGTCCGCCAATGTGGTGGCGGCGGTTCGCGGTTGTTCCTGAGGTACGTACGCGATGCGGCCGCGGCGGATAATGCGGCCGGTTTGCAAGCCCATGGCGCCGTGCGCCAATTGCAGCAACATGGACTTGCCCGCACCGTTGCGGCCGATAAGGCCATAGCGGGTGCTGCCGTCAAAGTCGTGGCTGACGTCATTGAGCAGAATGCGTCCATCGGGCAGCGCATGGCTGACGTGACGCAGGCTGAGGAAAGGCGCCGAGGATTGCGGCTGGGAATGCGCCGGTGCGGGCGCGCGGGAAGACTGGGCCATAAGAAGCTCTCCGGATTCGATAAGACGCGTTGCGCGCAGCGCAAGCGGTGATCTGGGGGAGGGCTTAGAGGGTCATGGCCGGACGGGTCTCCACGATGTGGGAATGAGGGGAATTCGAACAACGCGCGGCGGGAAAGTTCCTGGGCGCATTGTGCGCAGTTTATTTCAAATGCGGGCCGATGACTGGCCTACGTGACTGCCACCAGCGGGCTGCCGGCGCCCGAAGCACGAGGCGAATATCAATGCGTGGTTGGCAACCGATACACCGCGCCGCGCTTCAACGAGTGACCGGCAACCATTACACCGCGCCGCCTTGTCGGCGGGCAACCGCCGAAAGCGCCATCGCTTCTACCGCGTACCCCTTCAATCTTCCAGCATCCGCAGATCCGGCGGCCGGTTCTCGATGATCGCTTCCATGCTGAAGAATCCCGTCACCGTCGACAACTCGAAGTCCGTGATCAGCTTCTGATAGAACCGGTCGTATCCCACCATGCCGCGGCACACGACTTTGATCAGGTAGTCCCAATCGCCGCCAATGCGATAGAACTCCGTCACCTCCGGCAGGCGCTCGACGTGCTTTCGGAAGCCATCAGCCCAGGCCTTCGCGTGGTGGCTGGTGCGGATCATGACGAAGACGGTGAGGTCCAGGCCCAGCGCAACCAGGCTGACTTCGGCCCGCGTGCCGCGGATGATGCCGCAGGCATTCAATCGTTGAAGCCGTCGCCAGCAGGCGTTCTGCGACAAGCCGACCTGATCAGCAAGCTCGCGCTGCGACAGGGCGCCGTCTTTTTGCAGGCAGGAGATGATGCTCAGATCAAGTTTGTCTATTTTTTCCATAAATTCGATCATATGACCCGTTTTCATGAACTTATGGCAAAAAAACGGTGATGTTTCATCAAGGCATCCATCGTATGATATTTGCGTACTTTTCGGATCCATCCCGCCATGAATATGCCTTTTGCCGAGGCGCCTGTACGCGTCCCGGCTTCGCCGTTGCAGCAGTTTCAAGACAGCCTGAAGTCTTCCGATATCGCGGCAGCGCTTGCCGACGGGCTTATCGGCAAGGACGCCTTCATTGACGGGCCCTTCGGGTCCAAGCCTTTGGTTTACGCGGATTACGTCGCATCGGGCAGGGCGCTGATGCAGGTCGAACGCTTTGTGCTTGAACAGGTGCTGCCGTATTACGCCAATTCGCACACCGAGGCTTCGTTCTGCGGCGGCTTCATCACCCGGCTGCGGCGCGAGGCCCGCGCCGTCATCGCGCGGTGCTGCGGCGCCGGCGATGAGCATGCGGTGATTTTCTCGGGGTCGGGCGCAACGGCGGGTATCAACCGGCTGGTGAATCTGTTCGGCGTGAACGCGGCGGTGGCTGCCGGCCGGAAGGTTCGGGTCATCATCGGACCGTACGAGCATCATTCGAATATCCTGCCGTGGCGCGAATGCGGCGCCGAGATCGTTGAACTGGCAGAAAGCCCCGAAGGCGGCCCGGATCTGGCGCAGTTGGCGCGGGCGCTGGACGCGCCGAAAGATGCGCTGGTGGTCTGCGCGCTGTCGGCGGCGTCGAACGTGACGGGCATCGTGGCGGACGTCGCGGGCATCACGCGACGTGTGAAGGCTGCCGGCGCGAAGATGTTGTGGGACTATGCGGGCGGCGCGCCGTACCTGCCCATCCGGATGTCGCCGGCGCCGGATGCGCAGATCGACGCTATCGTGTTTTCACCCCATAAGTTCATCGGCGGTCCTGGGGCCTCGGGCGTATTGATCGTGCGCCGCGACGCGGTGCTCGACACGACGCCGACCTGGCCGGGAGGCGGCACGGTGAAGTTTGTTTCGCCTGTGGGACATGATTACAGCGGCAGTCTGGAATCTCGGGAAGAAGCGGGTACGCCGAATGTGGTGGGGGACATCCGCGCTGCACTGGTAGTGCTGGTGAAGGAAGCGCTGGGCGCCGAATTCATGCAGGAGCGCCATGCGCACTTCGTGCAGCGCGCGCTTGCCGCCTGGAAGGGCGCGGAGCGTCTGGAGCTGCTAGGGTCGTTGACGGCGAACCGTTTGCCGATCTTCTCTTTCCGGGTGCGCGACGGCAAGGGCGGGTTTGTGCATCAGCAACTGGTGACGCGCATGTTGAGCGACCGCTTCGGCATTCAGGCGCGCGGCGGATGCGCTTGCGCGGGACCCTACGTGCATCGTCTGCTGGATATCGACGACGCGCAGTCGCTGCATATGCGGCAGGCCATCATGGACGGCCGCGAGATCGAGAAGCCCGGCTTTGTGCGGTTGAATTTCAGCGCGCTGCTGTCTGACGCTAAGGCGGACTTCATTCTGGAATCGGTGCTTGCGTTGGCGGCCGACGCGCCGGAGTACGAATCCCTGTATGGCTTTGATCCCAGCCGCGCGATTTTCTTTCCGCGCGATGCCGGCAAGCAGGCGGCGTAAGAGCCAGGTAGTGGATGACCGCGAACGTGGCCGCTCGATCGGCCACAATCGCAATGTCTTACCGTTATCAGTCTTTCATGTGCAGGCCGCAGGTCCGGATCCACGAGGCTTTCATGCCGCTAAGTTCGTCAGACGCGCCCGTCAGCGTGCGCGTAACCTGATCCGAAAACTGCACGCCGTTGCGGCGGCACGCTTCGAAGTCGTCGCTCAAGGCAAAGCGCGCGTCCAACAGGTCCAACCGGCCCTGGCACAGCTCCCGATTCAGTTCCAGATTATTTGAGGCTTCGCGCGTGCGCTGGATGTCCTGTGCCTGTTTGATGCGGGCCAGTTCGGCATCGACGCGGGCGACGCAGCCGTCGTCGGCAGATGCGGGCGTGCTGGCGCATGCGGCGATGATGAGTAGAACGGCGAGGGGCGGGCGGTGCGAGACGGCCATGCGGAAGAACCTTCGTGGTGCGCGATGAATGGCTTGCATCATAACTGCTGGCTAAAGTTCTTCGCCTTTGCGGCCGTTAACGCCGGTACAGCGTTTATCGGCCATCAGGGGGCCAGCTCCATGTTCAATATCATCTCCATCGTGCTGACGATCGTCGCGTTGATCGCCTGGGCCGTGTATCGTCAGCAGAAGCGGCACAAGGCGTTGTTGGCGAAGTTTCGCGAGCACAATCAGCGGTCGGGTACGGCGTTTCCGGAAGACAGCGTCGACAGCGAGTTGATTCTGAGCGACAAAGCTAAGAAGGTGGTCATTGCGTTCGACCCGCAGAGCCAGAAACTGTGCATGGTCGATGGCGCAAAGGATCCGGGCGAAGTCCTGGACTTTTCCTATATCCGCAAGTGGCAGCTCAAATGGACCGAGAAGTCAGGCAATGGAAACCTGTCGTTCCTGAACGTTCACTTCGACTTTTCCACCAACGACCTCAAACGGCCATTGATCCGTATTCCGGTCGCGGGCAAGGCTTACGGCGACACGTGGAATAGCCGGCTGGGAATTCTTCTGCAGGCGTGACGCACCGTCGGAATGGGACGAGGATGCCCCCGGAATAGCCAGACCTCCGCTGGGTCTGCCGGCCGTCGAAGAGGCGGTGGGGAAGGCGTGAACCGTCCGCGTTATGATTCCCGATCATTCGGAGCTTTGGGGCAGGTGTGCGTTACGTTCGCGATCATTGGGAGTACATGACCACCCCGGGCCGGTATCCCGGCATCGATGTGCTGCGAGCAATCGCAGTGTCGCTAGTGGTCCTATTTCATGCGAACGCCATTAGGATTGGCTGGGTCGGCGTGGATCTGTTCTTCGTCCTGAGCGGCTTCCTGATTGGCGGCATGCTCCTCGAAAAGATCGGGGCCGGAAAGCTCTCAATGTGGGAGTTTTACAGTAGGCGGGCGTTGCGGATACTCCCGATCTACTATTTCATGATCTTGATGTACTACTTTTTCAAGGCTGGTGCGCCCGCCTTGGACTGGCCCGCTATTAGAAACATGCTGTACGGGGGGCTGTTTCTCCAAACCACGGGGCCGTATTTTTTCCCAAATCTTATCCGGGTTGACCCCCAATTCATCGTCGATGGGTCGTGGTCATTGGTGATCGAAGAAATGTTCTACCTGATCGCCCCACTTGCGCTCGTACTTGCATTCAAGGTCACCAAGAACAACCTGAAAAACGTGACACTCATCGTGTTCTTGGTCGCGCTGGCGGGGATGGCGGCAAGGCTTTGGGTGACGTTTGACTACGCTCCGAATGACGGCAGGTACTTCGGCACGTTCATCCAGTTTCACATGAGATTTGACGAGTTGGCAGCCGGCGTCGTGGCCGCAGGCATCGTCTTGCAAGGCTGGAACGTACGGAGGTGGTCAGCCGTGCTACTGGCGACGTCCGCCGCGCTGTGGTGCCTATTTGGCGCCTTTATGCTCGCCAACCCCGCTTTTCTGGCCGCGCCGTACACGATTACCGATGCAACGGTCTGGCTACCTACACTCTTTGGGGCTGCGGGCGCCCTAGCGCTGCTGGCGGTGTATTGGTGGCCCTGCCGGTCGAAGCTGGTGGTCTTCATCGCCAGGTTGTCGTACCCGCTCTATCTGGTTCACCTGCTCGTGTTCCAGGTCGTCAAACGTTATCGCGGAACGGGATTCTGGGCGGCCATTGACTCGCATTTCGGAGCTTTCGGCGTGTTCACGCTGATGATTGGCGTGTCGGTCGTACTAGCCTACGCCGTATCTTTGCTTGTAGAGTTTCCATTCTTGCGGGCATACAAGGGCCGCAGGCCCGCGCTGGCCAACCATTCCCCAGGGTTCGCCGCCTCCACCAAATAGCGCATGTCTAACCGCCTTCGGGCGGCTCTTCGTGCGGGGGATTAATTCCACGGTTCATTGTGGTAGAACGGGACCGATGGTGCCACGCTCTGTTGTCTGCGTGACCGGATTATCTGGCGCGCTACCTTCCGCCCATACTTGGGCACCAGTTTGTCCAACTCATCATTGTGGAACCAGCGCGCCTTGGCACGTCGCAGCACCAGTAGTACGACGATGGCGCAACCGATTAGCGCCACGTTCACCTGGATAGGTGCGAACGCCAATTCGTAGGCATGGGATAAGACATCCTGAAGACTGTAATTGGTCATTTTGATCGCCCGGATGTAACGAAACCGACATCAATAAAGTCCAACAGCTGACACATTATCCAGCCCGCCGCAAGCGGGCTTTTTTATGCTCGATTGCGGGCGTTGTTCAAGTCCCCAATTTGTGGAACTTGTAAATGGCTGGCCCGCGTGTGACGCAAGCACAGAGAGTATCCGCAAGTCGCTCTCTGTGGCAATGGCTACTGGTCCAGAGGCCGCCTGGGCGCTGGGATTAGGGACGAAGTAGGCCATAGGACACTGGGCAAAAAGCCAGTTTACCGTTGTCTAAAACTGTCCTACCGTCCCTTCCAGATCCATGGCTTATGAAACCTGAGTGGCTTCCTTTCAAACTGCCAGCGGTCACCCCTTCTGTTTTATCAACGCTTGACGACGGAGATGAAAGAGAATGACCAACACGCTTATCAGTGTCGATCTGGAACAATCCCCCTACGAAAACAAGCAGATCCACAACCGCTGGCATCCGGATATTCCGATGGCGGTGTGGGTGAAGCCAGGGGACGATTTCATTTTGGAAACCTATGACTGGACGGGCGGCGCGATCAAGAATGACGACAGTGCCGATGACGTGCGGGACGTGGATTTGTCGAGCGTGCATTTTCTGTCCGGGCCCGTGGGGGTGGAGGGTGCAGAGCCGGGCGATCTGCTGGTGGTTGATCTGCTGGATATCGGCGCCAAGCCGGACAGTCTGTGGGGATTCAACGGATTTTTCAGCCGCAACAATGGCGGCGGCTTCCTGACGGACCATTTTCCGCACGCACAGAAATCGATCTGGGACTTTCACGGCATGTTCACGTCGTCCCGGCACATCCCTGGCGTCAATTTCGCGGGCCTGATCCATCCTGGGCTGATCGGCTGCCTGCCTGACAGAAAGCTGCTGGACGAATGGAACCGGCGCGAGCAGGCCCTGATCGAAACCAATCCGGATCGGGTGCCGCCGCTGGCCAATCCGCCGGCCCCCAAGACCGCCCACATGGGGGCCTTGCAGGGCGCCGACCGCGACCGCGCAGCGGGCGAGGGGGCGCGCACGGTTCCGCCGCGCGAGCATGGCGGCAATTGCGACATCAAGGATTTGTCGCGCGGGGCGCGGGTGTTCTTTCCGGTGTATGTGAAGGGCGGCGGCCTGTCGGTGGGCGATCTGCATTTTTCGCAGGGCGATGGCGAGATCACGTTTTGCGGCGCCATCGAAATGGCCGGCTGGGTGCACATGCGCGTATCGCTGATCAAGGGCGGCATGGACAAGTATGCGATCCGCAACCCCATCTTCAAGCCCAGTCCGATCACGCCGGCCTATAAGGACTTTCTGATCTTCGAGGGAATTTCCGTCGATGAAGCGGGCAAGCAGCATTATCTGGACGTGAATGTGGCCTACCGGCAGGCGTGCCTGAACGCCATCGAATACCTGAAGAAGTTCGGCTATTCGGGCGCGCAGGCTTATTCGCTGCTGGGGTGCGCGCCGGTGCAGGGGCACATCAGCGGCGTGGTGGACATTCCCAATTCGTGCGCCACGCTCTGGCTGCCCACCGAGATCTTCGACTTCGACATCCAGCCGTCCGCGAGCGGTCCCGTCAAGCACATCAAGGGCGATGTGGACATGCCGCTGTCGCGCGATCTATAGGAGACGACGATGCCGATGTATGACTATGCGTGCGCGGATTGCGGCGCTTTTGCCGCGCTGCGGCGGTTGGCGCAGTGGCGGGATCCGGCGGCCTGCCCGCAGTGCGGGGCGTTGTCGGACCGCATTGTGGGCGGTGCCCCAGCGGTGTCGGCACTGTCCTCGGCCATGAACCGGGCGCACGCGGCGAACGAGCGCAGCGCCAATGAGCCGCGCAGCACGCGCGCGGGGCACGGCATGAACTGCGGGTGCTGCGGCAGTGGGCGGTCGCGGGGAAGAACGCGCACATCGCGAGATGGCGCAAAGTCATTCGCGGGCGCGCGGCCCTGGATGATCAGTCACTAACGCACGCTGCGGCCCGGGTGCCTCTGCATGAAGGCGCCCGGCGTGCGGTGCGGCAGGTTGTCGCGAGGCAGCCTAGGCCTGCGCCTGCGCCGCCGGTTCCAGCGGCGCCACGGCGGCGCCCTGGATCTTGTGGCGTGCGAGCGCTTCGGCGACGAAGCCGGATTTCTTCATGGCTTCCACGTAGGCGGCCAGGTAGGCGCTGGCCTTGGCGCCGCGGCTCTTGGGCACGCCCATGGCCTGGCGGATCAGCATGAAGTGACCGTCCAGAAGGCGCAGCCCGCCCAGACGCTGCGCGTCGGCTTCGAGCTGTTGCTTGACGCCCGCGGCGACCTCCATGTTTTCCTGCACGAAGGTGTCGACGACGGCGGGCGAGGTCGGGGCGCGAAAGATCTCGGCCTGTTTGAGTTCGCGCGTCAGGTACAGGTCATAGGCGCTGCCCTTGCCGACCACGACGCGGTGGCCGGCGCGGTCGACCTCGTCCTTGTTGACGATGGGCGAGTCCTGGCGCACCAGGTAAGCGCCTTCGATAACGACATACGGGGCGGTGAAGGCGATCTGTTCGCCGCGCAGCGGGTCGATCGCGAAAAAGCCTACGTCGGCCTGTTCGGCGGCGACGGCATTGACGGATTCGCCGGCGGACTTGAAGACCACCAGTTCCAGCTTCACGTCGAGCCGGCGCGCGAGTTCAGTGGCCAGGTCCACCGACACGCCACCAGGCTGGCCGGTGGCGGGATCGGTGTTGGCGAGGATGGGATTGCCCAGGTTGATGGACGCGCGCAGCACGCCTGTCGGGGCGAAGGCAGACAGCATTTCGTGATCGGTCTTCATGGCTTCCTTGCTGGATGAAACGCGCCGCCGGGCGCGGTCGATGCCAGAGGATAGCCTCAAAGCCGGCGGCGGCGCGATGGCTTATTGCACGCGGCGCAGCACGTAATGCGCCGCGAGCGGGCCGGTGGGGCGCGTGCCGTCGCGGTAGAGCATCGTTACCTGGTTCTCGCCGACGAAGTAACGCTGGCTATCGCCTGCGGCGTCTAGCCGGATCGTGCTGCCGTCAGACTCCCAACTGAAGGTGCCCGTCACGATCTCGGGCTGCGGCTGGCGGTCAAGGTACTGGGTCAGCTTTTCGTAGCGGCCATCCTTCATCAGCGTCAGGCGGGCGCGGATGCCGGGGCAGTCGGCGCAGGGCAGGGTGCCTTCGTAGCTGCCGGGCCAGTCCAGGGAGTCGCGGGAGGTGTGGTGGTCTACCGGCACCGATCGGGCGGTGATGGGCTTTGACGGGGCGCAGCCGGCGAGCAGCGCAAGACTCAGGGTGCAGGTCAGGGTGGTTTTCATCATGGCGAGCTCCTGTGTGACGGACTGGCTTATTGGCTGATCTCAGATGGCCAGACGCGTCCTCACGATACGGACAGTAACGGGCCCATGCTGAAACGGGATGTAAGGCCGATGCGTGTCATAAACATCCGACCGACGCGGCCAGGCGTGCGCTAAGCTCGGCCTTCCTTGCGCGTGAGGCGGCATTAGGCTGCCGGCGCAGCGATAGCGGCACAAGGCGACAGGGCCGCGAGGCGCAAGGCAACAGAACCACAAGGCAACAGAACCACAAGGCAACAGAACCACAAGGCAACAGGACTACAGCATGAAAGGCGAACATCACTACAGCGTTACCGTCGAATGGACCGGCAACACCGGCGCCGGTACGGCCGGCTACGCGGCCTATTCCCGCGACCACGTCATCCAGGCCGCCGGCAAGCCCGAGGTGCCGGGATCGTCGGACCCCGCCTTCCGCGGCGATGCCTCGCGCTGGAATCCCGAAGACATGCTGGTGGCCTCGCTATCGGCGTGTCACAAGCTCTGGTATCTGCACTTGTGCGCGGTCGAAGGGGTGACCGTGCAGGCCTATCGGGACGAGGCCGAAGGCGTCATGCGGGAAGATCCCGAACGCGGCGGCGCGTTTGCATCGGTCACGTTGCGGCCCCAGGTCACCATCGGCGCGGGCGACGACGCCGCGCTCGCGGAACAGCTGCACGAACGCGCGCATCACTTCTGCTTCATTGCCAATTCGGTGAATTTTCCGGTACGGTGCGAGCCGCGCATTGTGATCCAGTCCTCCACCTGACGCCCTTCCCATGACATCCGCCCTGATCGTGATCGACGTGCAACGCGCGTTGTTCGAAACCTCGCCGCCGCCCTTCGAGGCCGCGCAGGTGCTGGCCCGCATCAATGCGTTGGCCGAACGTGCCCGTGCGGCCGGTGCGCCGGTCGTTTACGTCCAGCATGAAAGTCCCGGGTCCGAACTGGCGCATGGTGAGCCGGGATGGGACCTGGATACGCGCCTCGCGCCGGCCGCCGACGACTTCCGTGTCCGCAAGACGACACCTGATTCGTTTCTGCGAACGGAATTGGGGCAGGTGTTGGCGGAGCGGGGCGTTACGCATCTGGTGGTGTGCGGGTACGCGACAGAGTTCTGCGTGGACACGACTGTGCGGCGGGCGGCGGGGTTGGGGCTGGCGGTCACGCTGGCGGCCGACGCGCATACCACGCACGACAAGCCTCATGCGGACGGCGGCCAGATCCGGGCGCATCACAACGCCACGTTGCCGGCCATTTCCAGCTTTGGTGTGAAGATCGCCGCTGTGGCGGCCGCTGATCTCTTTGCCGGCGGTGCGTCGCGATGAATGTGATGGATCCCGAACTGCTGGCGCTGCTAGTGACGCGCGACATGCCGTTCGGCAAGTACAAGGGCAGGTTGATCGCCGACCTGCCCGGACCGTATCTGGCGTGGTTCGCGCGCAAGGGCTTTCCGCCGGGAGAGCTGGGCCGCTTGCTGGCCTTGATGCACGAACTGGATCACAACGGTTTGTCATCGCTGCTGGATCCGCTGCGCAAGACCCGGCGCGCATCCTGAGACCCGCCGCGGAAACCGCAGGAAACAACTGTCGGGGATGATGTTGCGTCTTGGCACGACGCCTGCCATCCACCGGGGATACGATTAGGCGGTGCGCCCGGCCCTCGGCCCGGGCGCTGACTCATCTAACCGAGGTCGCCATGAACAAAAAACACGTATCCGCTTTCCTGTTTGCCGCCTTGTGCGCGGCGGGCGCTGCCCAGGCCCAGAACGTCGCGCCCGGCGCCACGCAGGAGATGCAGTTTCCCTCGGCCCAGGGCAGCCTGTCGCCACCCTCGACGCTGCGCATGACCGTAACGCCCGAAGCCCCGCCGCCCGCACCGATCCGCGACACGCCCCAAAGCCAGGCCGAGTTCCAGCGCTGCCGTACGGTGTCGGACCGCGCAGCCACGTCGAATGCGCAGATGCAGGCCGGCGTCGAGCAATGTCTGCGCGAACTGGAGCAGCGCCGCCAGCAGCAATAAGCCCCCAGGGGAATCCAGGGCCGGAGCCAGAGCGGGTACACTTGTGCGCCGTTTTGCTCTAAGCGCCTGAATTCCCATGATTTCCACCGCCTGCGGCGTCGACTTCGGCACCTCCAATTCCACCGTCGGCTGGAGCCGTCCCGACCAACATGCGCTCCTCGCGCTGGAGGACGGCAAGACCACTTTGCCGTCGGCCATCTTCTTTCACGACGAGGACGCCGAGGTCAGCTATGGCCGCGCGGCCATCTCCGACTACCTGGCGGGCTACGACGGGCGCCTGATGCGCTCGATGAAAAGCCTTTTGGGCAGCTCGCTCATCGACGGCTCGACGGAAGTGCAGGGCCGTTCCATCCCTTTCCGTGTCCTGCTGACGCGCTTCATCGCTGAATTGAAGGCGCGCGCCGAGACCGCCGCCGGGCGCGGCTTTACCCGTGCCGTGCTGGGCCGTCCGGTGTTTTTCGTGGACGATCATCCCGCGTCCGACAAGACGGCGCAGGACACGCTGGAAGAGATCGCGCGCAACGTCGGGTTTACCGACATCGAATTCCAGTTCGAGCCGATGGCCGCCGCTTTCCACTATGAGTCGCAGATCAGCCGCGAGGAACTGGTGCTGGTGATCGACATCGGCGGGGGGACGTCTGACTTTTCGCTGATCCGGCTGGGGCCGGACCGCGCGGCCAAGCCGGACCGCCGCGACGACATCCTGGCCTACGGCGGCGTGCATATCGGCGGGGTGGATTTTGACAAGCAATTGAGCCTGGCGCACGTGATGCCGCTGCTGGGTCTGGGCAGCCAGTTGCGCAGCGGCAAGGACGTGCCGTCGACGCAATACGGCAACCTGGCCTGCTGGCACACCATCAACCAGGCCTACACGCGCAAGGCGGCCGAGCATTTTGCCTATATCCGCGCCGAGGCCGGCGACCGCCAGAAGATCGATCTGCTGCTGAACCTGGTGAAGGAGCGTGCGGGCCACTGGGTGGCGGTGCAGGTGGAAGAAGCCAAGATCGCGCTGTCCGAGGCGCCCGCCGCGCGCATCGACCTGTCGCGTGTCGCGCCGGATCTGGGTGTCGAGGTGACGCGCCCGTCGTTCGACGCCAGCGTGGGACGCTTGATCGACAAGGTCGAGACCACCGTGGGCCAGTTGCTGCGCGATGCGGGCGTGTCGACGGCGGACGTGGATACCGTGTTCTTCACGGGCGGCTCAAGCCGTGTGCCGCGCCTGCGCGAAAGCGTGTCCCGGCTGGTGCCCGAGGCGCGCAGCGTGGAAGGTGACCTGTTCGGCAGCATCGGCGCAGGTCTTGCGCTGGATGCCGCGCGCAAGTTCGGCTGACCGGCCGCCGGCGGGGCGGTGGTAAGCTGCCAGGCGTGCCGGCAACGGCTCGCCGCTCCTCCCAGTTTCCGATCCAGACGTCCTCATGACCCGACCCGCCGATACCCATCTCGTCGAAACGCTCCTCGAAAGCGAGGCCCCGTATGACGGCAGCTTCCTGAAGATCCGCCGCGATACCGTCAGCCTGCCCAACGGCCATACCGGAATCCGCGAGTACGTGGTGCACCCGGGGGCGGTGGTGGTGATTCCGCTGCTCGACGATGGCCGGGTGCTGCTCGAGCGGCAGTTCCGATATCCCATCGGCCGCGTGATGACGGAATTTCCCGCGGGCAAGCTGGATCCGGGCGAGGATCCGCTGGTGTGCGCCAAGCGGGAACTGCTGGAGGAAACGGGCTATACCGCCGGCCAATGGGCCCATGCGGGCGCCTTGCACCTGGCCATCGCCTATTCCACTGAAATCATCCACATCTTCTTTGCGCGCGGCCTGCGGGCAGGCGAGCGCCAGCTCGACCAGGATGAATTTCTGGACGTCATCAGCAAGCACCCCGAGGAGCTGCTGGCGGCGTGCAGCCAGGGCGAGGTCACCGACGCCAAGACGCTGACCTGCGTACTGTGGATGCAGAACGTGCTGTCCGGCGCCTGGAAGCTGGAATGGCAGGACAACGTCGCCTGAGCGGCGGCGGGCAGCCTGACGACGATGTGCTCGCACCCGGTTCTCGTCCAGCCCTTGGGCCTGCGCTTTGACGCGCCGGCCGGCACGTCCGTGCTGTTGGCGGCGCAGGCTGCGGGCATCAAGCTGCCCAGTTCGTGCCGCAATGGCACCTGCCGCGCCTGCATGTGCCTGATGCTGGACGGATCGATCGTGTACGGCATCGAATGGCCCGGCCTGTCGCGCGACGAAAAGGAAGAAGGCTGGATCCTGCCGTGCGTGGCCCAGGCGACGTCGGCGCTGGAAATCCAGGCGCCCGGCGCCGCGTTGATCGAGACCGCGCCGCCCGCGGTTCGCCCGCTTACCGGCGCCAGGCGCTGACCGCGGCGACCGGCAACAGGGTCGCAGCCATGCCTGCGGCCATTCCTGCCGCCATGCCCAGCACCATTCCCCAAAACGGCGCAGCGCCCAGCGCCTGCGCCGTCTGAACGCCCAGGCGCGCGCCCAGCACCATTCCGAACATCATGAGGACCAGGCAGAGCACCCGGCTTGCCAGCGGCGGTTCGCCGGCTTGCAGCCGCAGCCAGGGCCATCGGGTCTGAGGCACGCGGGACCAAAGCAATTGAACCCAGGGCCATCGAGTCCCGGCCAGCTGAGACCAGGGCAGCAGCGCCGCCAGCGCCATCGCGGCCGAGCTGGCCGGCATCAGCACGACGTGCCGCCATGCCAGTTGCGCCAGCGTTCCCGGCGCACCGCACTCGCTGGCCAACAGCGCGGCGGGGGTGCGCCACGTGTCCACAATCAGTCCGGCGCCCATGGCCGCCAGGCACACCAGCCACAGGCCAGCCATGCCGGCTGTGGCCCGCGGCCTAGCGGTGGTCGTGGCAGGCTTGGCGCGGGGTGTCGCCGTATCGGTCATGGTGGCGCACCCAGTCGCGAACATCGAAATACGGGCCGTTTTCGTTGCGGCCCAGCGGCGCGATGTCGAGGTAGTTGTAGGCCCCCGCCAGGCGCTCCACGCCGCGTTCGAAGGCCGAGTAGGTGTGAAAGATTTCGCCGTCGGGATCACGGAAGAACGCGCTGGCCCCTGGACGTTCCTCGACGGCGCCATCCGCCTGCGGCACGGAGGCTTCGAAGTCGAAATTGAAATCGCTGCCCGCTGACGAGTACCAGTCAAACTGCCAGCCCATGCGGGCCTGGAAGGCGGCCAGCCGGGCATACGGCGCGCGCGAGACGGCCACCACCGTCACGTCGTGGTGCCGCAGGTGCATGAGCGCGCTGTCTAGATGATCGGCCAGCAGCGAGCAGCCCACGCACCCGTCCTCCCAGTCCGGACTGAACATGAAGTGGTAGACGATGAGCTGGCGCCTGCCGTGGAACAGGGCATCCAGTCCTTGCATGCCGTGCGCGCCTTCAAAGGTGTACGGCTTTTCCACTCGCACCCACGGCAGCGCCATGCGGTCGCGGGCCAGGGCGTCCGAGGCGTGGGTCAGTTCCTTTTCGCGCCGCAACAGCGCCTCGCGGGCAACGGTCCATTGGGGGCGGGATACGACGGGATGATCGGTTTGCATCGTGCGTCTCCTTTGCGTGCCGGGCGCTTGGACCCGGGGGTCAAGTTCGGATCCGGCGTACGGATCCGGGGCGCCAGGTTCAGGCCCTGCCGGCCAGGTGGTCCGCCAGCCGGTCCATGGCGCCGGACCAGCCATTCTCGTGGCCGTCGCGGGTGGGCTCGTCGACGAACGGTGCCTGCAGGAAGGCAAGCTCGGTGCCCCCGTCTGCCGAGGTGAAGTCCAGCGTAATCAGTGAGGTTTCCTGCGGTGTGTCGCGCCACGCCCAGGTGAACACCAGACGGCGATGCAGCGCGACTTCCTGGTAGCGGCCGCTGGCGTAGTGTTCCCCGCCGTCTGCGGTGATGAAGCCGACTTCATAAGCGCCGCCCACGCGCACGTCGGTTTCGGCCAGCAACACGCGTTGCGTGCCTGCCGGGCCGAACCAGCGCATCAGCGCTTGCGGGTCGGTCCAGGCTCGCCAGACGCGTTCGACGGGGGCGTCGAAGCGGCGCTGGAGCCGCAGCTCGAGGGGGGAGATTCGGTTTTCCATGGGTGGATTTCCTCTTCGTGATAGAGATATCGCGCCAGCGAATCCAGTTGGCCGGTCCAGAACCTTTCGTAACGTGCCAGCCAGCCGGCGGCGGCGCGCATGGGTTCGGGAGACAACGTGCAGCGCACGACCCGCCCGTCCTTGGCGCGCGCGATGAGGCCGGCCTCTTCCAGCACCCGCAGGTGTTTCATAAAGGCGGGCAGGGACATGGCGTGGGGTCGGGCCAGCGTGCTGACCGAGGCCGAGCCCTGTTCCAGGTCCGCCAGCACCCGGCGGCGCGTGCCATCCGCCAGCGCGGAGAAGATGGCATCGAGAGCATCATCATTTAACTTAACCATAAGGTTAAGTTTTAGGTCTGCCACAAGCGCGTGTCAAGCTCGATGGCTTCGGACTTTCCCTAGGGGTGAAGCGCGTTACTTGCCGCGCGGCTTGATGATGTCGCAGGCCGCGGCGGTGTTGCTGGCCGGGGCGTCGCCGCCCAGCAGCGCTCGCACGCCGCAGACCGAGCCGAACATGCGCTTGCCGTCGTGGCCCACGCCGCCGACTTCGAAGGCGCTGTGACGCAGGGGGACGGGCTTGGAGCCTCGGGCGGCCAGCACGTGCTCGTACTGGACGTAGCCCGTGCCGCGCGCCAGCCGGGTGGCGCCCTGGGCTTCGGCGCCGCAGGCTTTGTCCAGCAGCCGGTGCTCGGGGTTGTTGTCCGCGCCGCCCAGCAGGTAGACCACATCGCGCGCCGCGTAGCGCACGAAGAGGCGGGAATCGTCGGATTCGCCGGCGTAGGCGGGCAGCTTGTCCGTGCCGTACTTGTACTGGTTGTAAGTGGGGCAGATGCCGCGCTCGTAGGGCGCGTAGCCCTTGCCGTCGGCGCGTGGCCGTTCGTTGGTCAGGTACAGATAGGAAGAGGGGTTGGCGACCACGTACCGCAGGGTCAGGCCGTCGCGTCGCAACACCCCGTCCACGTTGTTCAGCACCGCATACCGGTGCACCAACTGCGCGCCGGCCGAATGGCCGGCAAGCACCAGGCCGGCGAGCGACGGCAGGCGCTTGCGGTCGTCCAGGCTGCGCAGCAGGTCGTCCAGAACCTGGAACGAGGTGACGGGGGCGGGCCGGCCCGTGGCCTGGACGCTTTCCTGGCCGTCTTCCCAGCTGGCCTTGCGCCAGGCGGCCATGCCCGCGAAGCCCGAGTCGATCGAGCCGGAAAACCGCGGGGCCAGCACCAGCGTGTCGCCCGCGCGCGCCGGGTCGGCGGCGACCAGCGCGGCGGCGGTTTCGTAGTAGTTGTCGGCGTCGCGCTTGACGCCGTGGATGACGATGAGCACTTGCTTGATGCCGCGCAGGTCGTCCTTGGCCAGATCCCGGTTGGCGTAGACCGGCATCTTGTACCGGTTTCCGGGGCGGCCCAGTTCAACCGCCTGCCAGCGCAGCGGCGCTGCGCGCTTGGGCACGGGCGTGGCTTCGTCGTAGTCGTAGGGGTCGGGCAGCGGCGTCTGCGCATGCGCAGCGCAGCAAGCCAGCAGGGTGGCCAGGGCGAGCGAGGCCGCCAGCGCCGTGCGGGTCAGGGAAGTGGCAGGCGCGCGGCGCATGGCGCGGCGACCGCTCAGCAGCTTTCGAGTCCCAGCAGTTGCTTGAGCGCGGGCAGGTCCAGGATGCGGACTTCGCGCTGGTTGATCTTGATGAGGCCGTCGCGGGCAAAACGCGAGAACAGACGGCTGACCGTTTCCAGCGTCAGGCCCAGATAGTTGCCGATTTCTTCGCGGCTCATGCGCAGCACGAACTCGGTGGACGAGTAGCCCAGCGACGCATAGCGCTGCGAGAGGTTCAAGAGGAATGCGGCCAGGCGCTGTTCCGACCGCATGGAGCCCAGCGACGCCAGCATCTGGTGCGAGCGGGTGATCTCGCGGCTCATGAGGCGGCGGAATTGCTGTTGCAGCGACGGCAGGTGCGACGCGACGCGATCGACTTCGTTCAGGCGGATGACGCAGACCTCGGAATCTTCGAGGGCCACGGCGGCCGACACGTGCTTGCCATCCAGCATGCCGTCCATGCCGACGATCTCGCCGGGCAGATGGAAGCCGGTGATCTGGATCTGGCCGGTGGCGTCTTCAAGTTGTGTTTTCAAGCTGCCGAAGCGCACGCCGTAGACGGCGTCGAGCGGATGATCCAGCGAAAAGAGCGTCTTGCCTTTTTCCACGCGGACGCGCTCTTTGACCAGTTCGTCCAGCTTTTCGACTTCGGCGGCTGCCATGCCCACGGGAACGCAGACGTGACCCAGCATGCACGTGGAACAGTGGGCGGCATCAGGGGCAATGGGGACCCGTTTTTGCATACGATGACCTTTAGAGTGCCCATTGCACGGCGGGCGCCGGAACGGGTGTGAAGCACGAGACAGGCATCTATTGTAGTCCGTTGTTACTACGGGTGTCTTACCGGGCGTCCTGCTTTGTTCTGGAAAGGCGATGAGCAATCCAGTCTTCCCCGGCGATATCGACCGCCGCGGCCCGAAACGCGGGGTTGATCGGATAGTACTCGCAGGGCAGCAGACTGGTCGGGCCGGCGCCTTCCAGACTGGCGGAAACCGTGCGGCGCACGAAGCAGCAGGGCTTGCCGGGCTGGTATTCCTCGATCTCGTCCATCAGGGCGATCAACGCCGGTTCCACCTGGAAAACGTCGCCGCGCACGCGCCGGCCGTCCTGCACGGGGATGAGCCCGGGCCAGTCGCCAAAATCGACCAGCATGCCGGGCACGCTGGCCGCGCCGACGTGGCTTGCGGCCGGCAAACCGCGCGCTGCGGCCGCCCGGGCGAGGTCGTTGATTTCGCCGGCCCGTAGGGTGCCGTACACAAAAACGTATATGCTCATTGCTCTGTTTGCTGGTGCACGTCGAAGAAGACCATGAGAGGCGCCGGGTGTTGAAATTGTCTCACCCGGCCACATATTCAGGTTATCGAGCCAGCCGGCACGGATCGGTCAGGCTCCCCACAAGCCAATACGACCATTATGCGATTCGACAAACTGACGACCAAGTTTCAACAAGCGTTGGCAGACGCCCAAAGTCTGGCCGCCCGCAACGACCATCCCTATATCGAACCTGTCCACGTGCTGTCCGCCCTGTTGTCGGATTCCGACAGTGGCGCGGGCAGTTTGCTGGCGCGTGCCGGTGTGGCGGTCAACCGACTGGGCCCGGCCCTGGAGTCCGCCCTGAAGGGCTTGCCGCAGGTGCAGGGCGAAGACAACGTGCAGGTGGGCCGCGACCTGCAGGGCGTGCTGACCCGTACCGACAAGGAAGCCTCCCGGCGCGGTGACACCTATATCGCCAGCGAACTCTTCCTGCTTGCGCTGGCCGACGACAAGGGTGAGGCCGGCCGCATCCTGCGCGACGCGGGCCTGCAGAAAAAGGCCCTGGAAGCGGCGATCGACGCCGTGCGCGGCGGCGAGAACGTGTCGGGCGCGGAAGGCGAGGCCAACCGCGAGGCCCTTTCCAAGTACACGCTGGACCTGACCGAGCGCGCCCGCCAGGGCAAGCTGGATCCGGTCATCGGCCGCGACGACGAAATCCGCCGCACCATCCAGATCCTGCAGCGCCGGACCAAGAACAATCCCGTGCTGATCGGCGAACCCGGCGTCGGCAAGACCGCCATCGTCGAAGGCCTGGCGCAGCGCATCGTCAACGACGAAGTGCCCGAGACCCTGCGCGGCAAGCGCGTGCTGTCGCTGGACCTGGCGGCGCTGCTGGCGGGCGCCAAGTTCCGCGGCGAATTCGAAGAGCGCCTGAAGGCCGTGCTGAAAGAGCTGGGCCAGGACGACGGCCGCAACATCGTGTTCATCGACGAGCTGCACACCATGGTGGGTGCGGGCAAGGCCGAAGGCGCGATGGATGCGGGCAACATGCTCAAGCCGGCGCTCGCGCGCGGCGAGCTGCATTGCATCGGCGCCACCACGCTGGACGAATACCGCAAGTACATCGAGAAGGACGCGGCGCTTGAGCGGCGCTTCCAGAAGGTGCTGGTCGACGAGCCCGACGTGGAATCCACCATCGCCATCCTGCGCGGCCTGCAAGAGCGCTACGAAATCCACCACGGCGTCGAGATCACCGACCCGGCCATCGTCGCGGCCGCCGAGCTGTCGCATCGCTACATCACCGACCGCTTCCTGCCCGACAAGGCCATCGACCTTATCGACGAAGCCGGCGCGCGCATCCGCATGGAAATCGACTCCAAGCCGGAAGTGATGGACAAGCTGGACCGCCGCATCATCCAGCTCAAGATCGAGCGCGAGGCCGTCAAGAAGGAAACGGACGACGCCTCCAAGCGCCGCCTGGGCGTCATCGAGGACGAGCTGCAAAAACTGCAGCGCGAGTACAACGACTTCGAGGAAATCTGGAAGGCCGAGAAGGCCGCGGTGCAAGGCACGCAAGCCATCAAGGAAGAGATCGACAGCGTTCGCGCCGAAATGGCGGAACTGCAGCGCAAGGGCCAATTCGACAAGCTGGCCGAGCTGCAATACGGCAAGCTGCCGGATCTTGAGGCACGTCTGAAGGCCGCCGAGGTGGGCGCTGCCGAGGCCGCCGAAAACGCCGAAGGCGACGAATCGCGTCCGCGCCTGTTGCGCACGCGTGTCGGCGCCGAGGAAATCGCCGAAGTCGTGTCGCGCGCCACCGGCATTCCGGTGTCGAAGATGATGCAGGGCGAACGCGAAAAACTGCTGCACATGGAAGAGTTCCTGCACAAGCGCGTGGTGGGTCAGGACGAGGCCGTGCGCCTCGTGTCCGACGCCATCCGCCGTTCGCGTGCGGGTCTCGCGGATCCGGCGCGGCCGTATGGCTCGTTCCTGTTCCTGGGCCCCACCGGCGTGGGCAAGACCGAGCTGACGCGTGCGCTCGCCGAGTTCCTGTTCGACTCTGAAGAGCACATGATCCGCATCGACATGAGCGAGTTCATGGAGAAGCATTCGGTGGCGCGGCTGATCGGCGCGCCGCCCGGATACGTGGGCTACGAAGAGGGCGGCTATCTGACCGAGGCCGTGCGGCGCAAGCCCTACAGCGTGGTGCTGCTCGATGAAGTCGAAAAGGCGCATCCGGACGTGTTCAACGTGCTGCTGCAAGTGCTGGACGATGGCCGCCTGACCGATGGCCAGGGCCGCACCGTCGATTTCCGCAACACGGTGATCGTCATGACGTCGAACCTGGGTTCGCACCATATCCAGACGCTGGCTGGCCAGCCGTACGACGTGGTCAAGGAAGTGGTGTGGGATGAACTGAAGCAGACGCTGCGGCCCGAATTCCTGAACCGCATCGACGAAGTGGTGGTGTTCCATGGCCTGGAAGCACAGCACATCGAGTCCATCGCCCGCATCCAGCTTCGCCGTCTGGGCGAGCGCCTGGAAAAGCAGGAGATGCGGCTGGAGGTGACGGAACCGGCCCTGGCCGAACTGGCCCGCTCCGGCTTCGATCCGGTGTTTGGCGCGCGCCCCTTGAAGCGTGCGATCCAGCAGCAGATCGAGAACCCGGTGGCGCGCCTGATCCTGGAAGGCAGGTTCGGTCCGCGCGACGTGGTCCCAGTGGACTGGCAGGATGGCCAGTTCGTCTTCACCCGCACGTTGCAGTGATCGCGCTGCAATAAGCAAAATGCCCGGCGCGTAGCCGGGCATTTTTTTGTCTGCGCCGAGGCGCCGCAGCGCCGCCGCGCCGAACAGATCGGCGCGCCGCTGGGCAGTCACATCACTTCGCGACCGTCACGAACACCGGGTTCGAATAGAACCACAGGTCGTTGTAGTTGCGGGCGTTGATGGCGTTGAAGCGCGCCGCGTTGTCGGCAAAATCGACCTTCGCATCCGGCAGCGGTTCGCCCGCTGCGGTTTCGCCTGCCACGTCCACGCCAAGATTGGTGCCGCGCAGGCGCAGGTACTGGCTCTTGTCGACGGTGATCGTGGTGGTGATGACGTTGTAGCCGTCCTCGTCGACCTTCCAGTCGGCCTTGGTGAAGCGGGCCAGCACGCGCGTCGTGGGGTTCGTGTCGGCGTCGTATTCCGGGGTGCCGGGTGCGGCGCGTTCGGTCACGTCGCCGACGATCAGGTCCACGTGGTTGACGGTGGGCTTGACGTAGGTGGGGTTGCCGCTTTCGATCGGGTACTCGTAGTTGTTGCGCTCGGGGCTGCGGAAGCGGATCGTGACCTCGACGGTTTCACCCTTGGCCGCCTGCAGTTCGCCGCCCATGTGCACGGCGCCTGCCGCGCCCTTGGCCTGGAAGTCCAGCGCGTCGATCAGGTCGCCGAAGACGCCGAACATGCGGCCGCTCTTCAGGCCCGTGACCACGGCCGCCATGTCGTCGCCGTCCTTCCAGACGTGCGTCTTGGAGTATTCGCCGGGGGCATAGCCGCTGCTGTACAGACCCTGGCTCGTGCGGAAGTGGTAGTCCGAATCGGCCACGTTCCAGATGCGTCGGCCTTCGCCCAGCAGCGCGTCCCACGTGCCGCCCAGGTGCGCGACCAGGTAATCGGCGCCGCCATAGGTGCGGTTGGGCAGGAAGGCGTTGGTGTAGGCGGTGGCGTAGCCGCCACGGTCCGGTTCCATCTGGTTGCCGACCATGCCTTCGATCGCGAAGAAGACGCTCGGGGCCAGGTCGTTCATCTCGCGCAGCTGGGCGATCGTGTACTTGCCCGCGTAGCGCGACGGGTGGTTCAGCAGCATGTAGCTGTCGGGGTACTTGTCGCGCAGCCACTTCAGCGCGGCCAGCGAGTCGGCGTGCGTGGTGAACGCGCGCGTTTCGCCGGACAGGCGCGAGACCAGCAGCGGGTCGAACAGGTTGGGATCACGGTTGGTGAACAGGTACTCGAACTCGGCCACGGCCTCCAGCGACCTGGGCGACTGCGGATCGTCGTAGCCGATGCCGATGTTCACGTGGTCATGCGTGGGCATGTCCCATTCGAACGACGAGAAGATGATCTTGCCGGCGTAGCGGCCCGCGGCCTGCGCCTGCTTGATGTAGGGCACTTCGTACTGCGCCATGCCTTGCGAGAACGGGATCGATCCGCCGGGCAGGTTGACGCCGGTATGGTCGCGGGCGGACAGGCGCAGATGGTTCGAGATGGCGGCCCAGTCCAGCTTGTAGCGGTCGAACGCCTGATCCAGCGCGCTTTCCAGGCTGACCTGCGCGTCGTCCGACTGGAACGTGTGCACGTGCAGATCGCCCGTGGACCACGCGCCCGTTTCGATGGGCGTGGGTTGCTCTGCGGGCGGCGTCGGGTCGGTCACGACGGGCGGCGTCGGCTCAGGGGCGACCACCTCGTCATCGTCATCGCTGCCACCGCAAGCGCTCAGCAGGGTCACGCAAGCCAGCGACAAGGGCATGATGGCTCGCCGCAGGCGGGATACTTCGAACTGCATCTACAACACTCCAACGTCATGTCGGCATGCAACGCGCATGCCGCAAAGCGCGCAACTATGCGGGCGGGGAATGACGTGGGAATGACAGTGGCGCGCCGGATGTCGATTTCCGTGCGCCTGGCGTTGTCTTCAGCAGCTATTTTTTTGCGGCTCGGCCTTCGGCCAGCGCCTGCGTGATGATGGCGTTCGCGGTCCAGCGCACCACATCGGTGACCTCGGGCAGGTCGAGCTTCCAGATGTCCTTGAGCACCAGGAACACCTCGGTGCCGTATACCAGCGACAGCGCCTGCGCGACGCGGTCCTGCTGCGCCGGTGTCAGGTCGGCGGCCAGGGGTGCGATGGCGCGCCTGAGGATGTCGACGCGGTGGCCGCGCACCAGTTGGGGCTCGGCGCCGGCCTTGCCGGCGCTGGCCTGCGCATGCTGTTGCAGCGACACCTGAATGGCAGCGCGCAGCGGCGCCTCGTGCGCCGCCAGCCGCGGATATGCGAAGCGCAGCAGCTCGTCGACGCGCGCCGCCGCGTCGGGCGCATCGGAATTCCACGCGAGGATGGGGCCCAGGCTTTCGTCCACCACGGCGGCGATCAGCGCGCTCTGACTGGGAAAGTAGCGGTAGGCGGTGGCGCGCGAGACTTGCGCGTGTTCGGCCAGCTCGGCGACCGAGGGCGTGACGCCTTGCGCCATCAATTGCTGGGCGGCGTCGAGCAGGGTCTTGCGCATCCGTGCGCGCGGCCCGTGCGGGGGTTCGCCGCTGGCGGCTGCCTGCGGGCTGGCGGGGGCGATCAGCTTCGTGCCGGCCGCTGCCGAGGACGCCTTGCGGGCGGGGGATTCGGATTGACGTGAGACAGGTGTCTCAGTATGATTCTTTCGTCTCATTTCTGGATTCTACGGGCCTTTGGCCTCACATATCGAGGCGCGCACGCAGTGTAGCCGCCCGCGGAGGAGTCATGACGCATACCAAGCAGCGGGTCTTTGTCGCCGCGACCTACGACACCAAGGGCCACGAGGCCGACTACGTGGCGGATCTGCTCCGGCGCGAGGGGCTGGACGTGGTGTCGGTGGATGTCTCGACCTCGGGTGCGCCCAGCGCCGCGCAGGTCTCGGCGCAAGAGGTCGCGCGCAGCCACCCGGACGGCGCCGCGGCCGTCTTCACGGGCGACCGGGGCACAGCGATTGCGGCCATGGCTCTTGCGTTCGAGCGCTACGCCGCCGGCAACGCGGAAATCGGCGCGCTGCTGGGCCTGGGCGGCTCGGGTGGCACGGCGCTCATCACGCCGGCCATGCGCGCGCTGCCCATCGGCACGCCCAAGGTGATGGTGTCCACGATGGCGTCCGGCAATGTCGCGCCGTATGTGGGGCCGTCGGACATCGCGATGATGTATTCCGTGACCGACGTGGCGGGCCTGAACCGCATCTCGCGCCGCGTGCTGGCCAATGCGGCCGGCGCGATCGGCGGCGCGTTCCGCCAGGCGTCGGCCGCGGCGGCTGACGATGGCCGGCCGGCGGTGGGCATCACCATGTTCGGCGTCACCACGGCCTGCGTGCAGCAAGTCACGCCGCTCCTGGAGTCGCAGTTTGATTGCCTGGTGTTCCATGCCACTGGCACGGGCGGGCAGTCGATGGAAAAGCTGCTGGACAGCCGCCTGCTTGCCGGTGTGCTGGACCTGACCACGACTGAGGTCTGCGACCTGCTGTTCGGCGGCGTGCTGGCCTGCACCGATGACCGCTTTGGCGCGGTGGCGCGCACGGGCGCGCCGTATGTCGGGTCGTGCGGCGCGCTGGACATGGTGAACTTCGGCGCGATGGACACCGTGCCCGAACGCTACCGCGCCCGACGCTTCTATCCCCACAACCCGCAAGTCACGCTGATGCGCACGACCGCAGAGGAAAACACGCGGCAGGGCGAATGGATCGCCGACCGGCTGAATCGTTGCGACGGCCCGGTGCGCTTTCTGATCCCCGAAGGCGGCGTGTCCGCCCTGGATGCGCCGGGCCAGGCGTTCTGGGACCCCGAGGCCGACGCGGCGCTGTTTGCCGCGCTGGAGGCCAACCTGCGGCAGACGGCGGACCGCCGCCTGATCCGCGTGCCTTGCCACATCAACGATCCGCTGTTCGCCAGGACGGCGGTCGACCACTTTCTTGAAATTGCCGCACATTGAAGGACTGCCGCCATGCCGCGTTTTGACCGTAACGAACTGCTGGACAAGTTTCGCGCCATGGTGCGCGCGCGCACGCCGATCGTGGGCGGAGGCGCGGGCACCGGGCTGTCGGCCAAGTGCGAGGAAGCGGGCGGCATCGACCTCATCGTGATCTACAACTCGGGCCGCTACCGCATGGCGGGCCGCGGCTCGCTCGCGGGCCTGCTGGCCTACGGCAACGCGAACGAAATCGTCGTGGACATGGGCCGCGAAGTGCTGCCGGTGGTCAAGAAGACGCCGGTGCTGGCCGGCGTGAACGGCACCGACCCATTCTGCGACTTCGACGTGTTCCTGGACGACCTGAAACGGCAGGGCTTTGCCGGCGTGCAGAACTTTCCCACTGTCGGCCTCATCGACGGCAACTTCCGCGCCAATCTTGAAGAGACCGGCATGGGCTATGCGCTGGAAGTCGACATGATCCGTCTGGCGCATCAAAAGGGCATGTTGACGACGCCGTACGTCTTCAACGAGGACGACGCCGTCGCCATGGCCCGCGCGGGGGCTGACATCATCGTGGCGCACATGGGGCTGACCACCGGCGGGTCCATTGGCGCGGAAACGGCCCTGACGCTGGATGATTGCGTGGGCGCCATCGACCGTATTGCCGAGGCCGCGCTGGCGGTGCGCCCGGATATCATCGTGCTGTGCCACGGCGGCCCGATCGCGACGCCCGAGGACGCGGCCCACGTGCTGCGCGCGTGCAAGCATTGCCACGGCTTCTATGGCGCCAGCTCGATGGAACGCCTGCCGACCGAACAGGCCCTGACGGCCGCCACGCGTGAATTCAAGAACCTGACCTTCTGATCCCCATCGCCGCAATTTTCGACTTATTCGACACGCATTGCGTTTAACGGAGCCCGTATGCCGCACACCGTACACATCACCGCTGTCGTCCACGCGCCATTGAACAAGGTCTGGCCGCTGTTCCGGGATTTCAACGGCCTGGCAGGCTGGCATCCCGGCGTCGCGGAGAGCCGGCTGGAAGCGGGCGGCCGCCATGACGCCGTGGGCTCGGTGCGGCATCTGACCCTCAAGCCTTCCGGCTTCGTGCGGGAGCAGCTTTTGATGCTGGACGATCCCAATACCGAGCTGCGGTATTCGATCATCGAGACGGATCTTCCGATGCGCGATTATGTCGCGGGCGTGTCGCTGCATCCGGTCACCGAGGGCGGCGGCACGCTGGTGCAATGGTGGGCCGATTTCCGCGTCGAGGGGGCAGCGTTGAACGATGTGGCTGCGGCGGTCGGGCAGAACGTGTTCGCGGCGGGATTGGCCGCGTTGGACGAGAAGCTGCGCGCGGGTGTCTGACACCCGATTTCCATGGGCGGCGCCGGTCAGCACGCGCGTGACACCCGCGCCCCTAGTGTTTCTGCCGTGTTGCGGACAGGCGGCGGCAGCCTGCGGGAAGCGGGGCCGTGCGCAGGTAGTCGTGGATCGATGCGATCAACGCCTGCGCGGCCGGGCTCAGTGGATATTCCTTATTGCGGATGATGCATAGCGTGCGCACCACCGTGGGCCGGGCCAGCAGCGCATAGGCCAGCCCCGGCTCCATCACGCGTTGCGCGGCCAACGCCGGCAGCAGCGCGACGCCCATGCCTGCCTTGACCAGCGCGGCCTGCGACGTGGTGCTCGATGCTTCATAGAACGGCGCCGCCGCCTCGATGGGCAGGTCGGCGCGGGCGCGCAGCAGGGCCATGATGCCCGTTTCATCCACCACCCCAACCAGCTTGCGGCCGGTCAGGTCGGACCAGCGCATGGCGCCGTCGCGCCCCGGGCGCAGCGTGGCGTCGTCCTGGCGGTAGAGCACGCCGAAGCGGTCTTCGAGCAAGGCGTCGAATTGCAGGCCGGGGGCGTCGGCCCAGCGGCTGGTCAGGCCGAAATCGACCTCGCGCGCGGCCACTTTGCGTTGTATGCGGCCGGAGTTGTCGTCGCTGAGATAAAGCCGCACCGCCGGATACTGCGCGGCAAACACGGCGGCAGCGGGCGCGATGAGCTGCGTGATGGCCGACGGCGCCGCCGCCACGCCCACCCGGCCGCGTTCCAGCGCGCCAAAACGCACCACGTCTTCGATCACGCCATCAAAATCCGCCAGCAGCCGCATAACACGCGGCAGGAATTCCTCGCCGGCCGGCGTCAGCAGCACGCGCCGGCTGGTGCGCGCAAAGAGCTGGGTGCCCAGCGCGTCTTCAAGCTGGCGAACCAGGCTGGTGACGGACGACTGCGTCTGGAACAGGCGTTTGGCGGCATGCGTGAAGCTGGACTCCTGGGCAACCGCCACAAAGGCGGTCAGGTGCTTCAAGGTGACGTGCTTGGGCAGGCGATGCATTTCAAAACGCGATAGATGGATCAATAAAAACAATTTTTCCAGATTGATCGCGCGGACGATACTAGGTCCTTCACCAAGGCAGGAACACCATGCAGGAGACTTTGGATCTGATCATCGAAGGCGGCTGGCTCATCGACGGGCTGGGCGGTCCGCGCAGGCGCGCCGATGTGGGCGTGGCGGGCGAACGCATTGCGGCGATCGGGGACCTGTCGAAGGTGCCAGCGGCCACGCGCGTGAACGTCGCGGGCAAGATCGTGGCGCCCGGCTTCATCGATGTGCACGGTCACGACGATCTGATGTTCGTGGAAAAGCCCGATCTGGCGTGGAAGACGAGCCAGGGCATCACCTCGGTTGTCGTGGGCAATTGCGGCGTCAGCGGTGCGCCCGCACCGCTGCCGGGCAACACCGCGGCGGCGCTGGCGCTGTTGGGCGAGACGCCGCTCTTTGCCAGCATGACGCACTATTTCGACGAGCTGCGCGAGCGTCAGCCGGTCATCAATGTGGCCGCGCTGGTGGGGCACGCCAACCTTCGCCTTGCCGCGATGCGCGATCCCACCGCGCAGCCCACGCCCGATGAACAGGCGGCCATGCAGCAGATGCTGGCCGACGCGCTGGCGGCGGGCGCCGTGGGCTTCAGCACCGGACTGGCGTATCAACCGGGCGGGGTGGCGCAGCCGCCCGAACTGGAAGGGCTGGCCCGCGTGGCGGCGGCGCGGGGCGCGATGCATACCAGCCACATCCGCAATGAGGGCGACGCGGTCGAGGCGGCCGTCGACGAGGTGCTCGCCATCGGCCGCAACACCGGCTGCGCGACCGTGCTGTCGCATCACAAGTGCATGATGCCGCGCAACTGGGGCAAAAGCGCCGCCACGCTGGCCAACATCGACCGTGCCCGCGCCGAGGGCGTGGACGTGGCTTTGGACATCTACCCGTATCCCGGCAGTTCCACCATCCTGATCCCGGAGCGCGCCGACACCATCGACGACATCCGCATCACGTGGTCGACGCCGCATCCCGAATGCAACGGCGAATACCTGAGCGACATTGCGGCGCGCTGGGGCTGCGACAAGACCACGGCGGCCGAACGCCTGTGCCCGGCCGGCGCGATCTATTTTGCGATGGACGAGAACGAGGTCCGCCGCATCTTTCAGCACGAATGCTGCATGGTCGGGTCCGATGGCCTGCCCAATGACGCGCATCCGCATCCCCGGCTGTGGGGCAGTTTCACGCGCGTGCTGGGGCGCTACGTGCGCGAGGCGCAGCTTGTCACGCTGGAGGCGGCGGTGGCAAAGATGACCGCGTTGCCGGCCCGCGTCTTCGGGCTGGCGGACCGTGGCCGGATTGCCGTGGGCGCGTGGGCGGACATTGTGGTGTTCGATGCCGATACGGTGATCGATCGCGCCACCTGGGAAGCGCCGACGCTCGCGTCTGCCGGCGTGGAGCACGTGCTGGTCAATGGCACGCCGGTTTTTCCGGCCACGGCAGACACCCCGCGGCCCGGCCGCATTCTTCGCCGCGATCAGGCCGCGGCCCAACCCCTTCCATAACAACAGCCGTACCAGGAGACCCAACATCATGATCCGCAAGACTTGCGCCGCCCTGGCGCTGGCCGCCGCGCTGCCGGCCGCTCACGCCGCCTTTCCCGACCGCCCCATCACGCTGATCGTGCCGTTCCCGGCGGGCGGTCCCACGGACATCGTCGGCCGCGTGGCCGCGGCCAAGGCAGGCGAGATCCTGGGCCAGCAGATCGTCGTAGAGAACCGCACGGGCGCGTCGGGCACCATCGGCATGACGGCCACCGCGCGGGCCAAGCCGGACGGCTACACCGTGGGCCTGGCCACCGTCAGCACGCACGGCACGGCGCCGCACCTGTTTCCCAACCTGGCCTATGACCCGGTCAAGGACTTCACGCCCATCAGCAACCTGGTGACCAGCCCCAACATCCTCAGCGTGAATCCGAACTTTCCGGCCAAGACGCTGGCCGAGTTCGTGACCCACGTGCGCGCCAATCCGGGCAAGGACGGCTACGCGAACGCGGGTGCTGGCGGCGTGAACGACCTGGGCATGATCTGGTTCCTGCAGATCATCGGCGGCAAGATGAACAGCATTTCCTATCGTGGTTCGGCGCCGGCGCTGACCGACACGGTGGGCGGCGTGGTGCCGGTGATCTTCGACAACTTTCCGTCGTCGCTGCCGTACGTCAAGAGCAATCACCTGAAACCCCTGGCGATTACCGGAACGGCGCGCAATCCGCGACTGCCCGACGTGCCGACCTTTGCCGAGCAGGGCTACAAGGATTACGACGTGACGGCCTGGTACGGCGTGGTGGGGCCGGCCAACATGCCGGCCGACGTGCGCGACAAGCTGGCGGATGCCTTTGCGCGCGCGGTGCGCGATCCGGCGACCGCGGCAAAGATGGAAGAGACCGGCGCGTTCCCGCTGGGCAACACGCCGGCGCAGTTTGGTGAGCAGATCAGCACCGAACGCGATCGCTGGAAGACGGTGATCGAGCGGGCGCAGATCAAGCTGCAGTAGGGACTCGGGAAACGCGGGCCGCGTGCGTCGTCAATACACGTCGCGCCGGTAGCGGCCCGCATGCTGCAGGGCCTGCAGGCGGTCCGCGCCCAGGATGTCCTGCAGCGCGGCATCCACGCCGCCCGCCATGCCTTGCAGGCTGCCGCAGACATACACGGCGGCGCCGGCGTCCACCCAGGCACGCACGGCGTCCGCCTGGTCGCGCAGGCAGTGCTGCACATAGCGGCGCTCGGGCTGGTCGCGCGAAAACACCGCATCCACGCGTTCCAATGTGCCGTCTTGCCGCCAGGCGTCGATCTCATCGCGGCAGAACCCGTCGCAAGCGGCGTTGCGCTCGCCGAAGATCAGCCAGTTGCGGCGGTGGCCGGCAGCGCGGCGCGCTTTGATCAGCGCGCGCAGGCCCGCAAGGCCGGTGCCGTTGCCGATCAGAATCAGCGGTCGGTCGTCAGCCGGCGGGTGGAAATTTCGGTTCGTGCGTACACGCAAGGCGATCTCGTCGCCGGTCTGCGCAATGTGCGTGAGCCAGCCGCTGCCCAGACCCAACGCGCCATCGGCGCCTTGCATCTGGCGCACCAGCAGCTGGATGGCGCCGTCAGCGGGCAGCGAAGCGATGGAGTATTCACGATGCGCCTCCAGCGCGCCGCCGTGTTCGCGCCGGGGGCCGATTTCGGCGATGTCGCCCGCCTGCCATGCTGCCGTGCTCTCGGGCGGCGGCGACAACGTCAGCAGATAGCATGGGCCGCCCTGGCTGCCGGGATTCAGCAGTGTCCGGCCCGCCAGGCGCCAAGTGTCGTAGACGGGCGCTTCCCAATCGGGCAAATCGCTGCGGCCGGCCAGCAGGCCCAGATGATGCTGCCAGTGGCGCAGCGCGGCCGCGTCGTCGTTGTCGACCTCGACCAGATCGAACAACGGCGTCGCGCCTTGCGCGTGCAGCCAGTCGTTCAACCGGTGGCCAAAGCCGCAGAACTGCGCGTACTCGCTGTCGCCGAGCGCCAGGACGGCATATTGCGCGCCGGCCAGCTCGGCGCCCTGTGGCGTCTGCTGCATCTGGCCGGCAAACGCCGCGGCTGCATCGGGCGGATCGCCCTCGCCGTAGGTGCTGACGACAAACAGCATGCGCCGGTAGGCGGCCAGGCGTTGAAGGTCCAGTTGGTCCAGCGAGGCGACGCGCACGGTCAGACCGCCGGCGCGCAGAGATTCCGCAGTCTGCATGGCCAGCGACTCGGCATAGCCGGTCTGGCTGGCGTAGGCCACCAGCACCGCGTCTTCGGGCGCGGGTGCGCTCAGCGCCTGCAGCGCCAGCGCGTGTTGCGCATGCTGGCGGCGGGCGCGTTGCCAGGCCCACAGGCACAGCAGCAGCCAGGTCAGCAGCACGCACGTTGCCGCGATGAATCGGGTGTGCAACATGGGCATTCAGGTGGCCAGGGCCAGGGCTTCAAACTGCGGGGTGGCGACGACGCGCCAGGCGTCTTCGCTGCGCACGATGAACAGCGCGGCGAGGGCATGGCGGCGCGCATAGGCCAGCCCCTCGGCTTCGCCCAGCACCGTCAGCACGGTGGCCAGCGCGTCGGCCTGCATGCAGACGGGGTGCAGCACGGTTACCGAGGCGACCGCGTTGCGTACCGGGTGGCCGGTGCGCGGGTCGATCGTGTGGGCGTAGCGCGCATCGCCGTCGCCGGCGTGGCGCCGGTAGTCGCCCGACGTGGCGATGCTGCAGTTGTGCAGCGGCAAGGCCAGCGCATGGTCGTCGCTGGCGTCGGGGACTTCGATGGCGACGCGCCAGGATTGTCCGTCGGGACGCTTGCCGCGGGCGCGCAACTCGCCGCCGACTTCGACCAGGTAATCGGTGATGCCCAAGGCATCGAGCGCCATCGCCGCGCGGTCCACGCCGTACCCCTTGGCGATGGACGACAGGTCCAGATAGACGCCGCCGGGCTGCCAGGCCGCGCGGCGGTCTTGGTCTAGCGGCACGCGCCGCCAGCCGCAACGATCAAGCGCGGTCTGGATGGCGGCCGGAGAGGGCGGTTCAAAGGCGCGCTGGTGCGGCCCGAAACCCCAGGCGTTGACCAGCGGCCCCACGGTGGGATCGTAGGCGCCGCCGCTGTCCTCGGCCAGCATCAGCGCATGATGCAGCACATGGAAAAACTCGGGCGG
>Ga0213828_1000240_pt1 | contig 56696 bp, 54 predicted proteins | sample MC6MC0897MG_FD_180664 | JGI IMG/M metagenome (GOLD analysis project Ga0213828, IMG submission 180664) | Enriched soil aggregate microbial communities from Iowa State University, Ames, United States - MC6-MC0897-MG | ecosystem: Environmental > Terrestrial > Soil > Unclassified | place: USA: Iowa...
CTGTGGGATAGCGAGACAGACGAGAAACTGAGGCCAACACGAGGTTGGTCACGAAGGCGTTGTCACAGGACGTGACGCACTTAGCCTTCGTTCCTCCAGCGCAGGAAGCGGCTCGTCGCTCGCCCACCGGAAAGCGAGTAGCCTGGAACGGAAATCATCTTCATTTTGACTAAATATTCGCAAAGGTATCCTTGACCATTTAGTTTTTCAACACTATGAGGGACAATCAATTGTGGATTGTCCCTTTTAATTATTGTTCTTTTCGCATAATAAAGCTCAAATGTCTGCCGGCTTGTTTGTCTTCGCGATAGGAAAAACCATTTGGGTTAAGATATGTGCAGGTTGCATCAATGTCAATCTGCTTAGAAGGAATACCCGCAAGCTCACATTGTTTTTTGACGGTTTGTTGATTATCAATATGATATTTATTGGTTTGAGCATTAAAATACATAAAATCTTCAGCGTATCCTAAATTGTGGAATTTCTCATAGACATCTGTATCAACTTCAAATTTTTGTTGACTCAGCGCCATACCGATTTGTACATGAAAATCTTGTGGCTGACAATGCTCCTGCTCGATTAAATGCTGGAAAAGCTTCAATGTTATTTCCTTAACGGTCCCTTGCCAGCCTGAATGCACGACGCCAATCAGCCCATTGACTTCATTATAAAAAATAACTGGTACACAATCGGCAGTAAAGCTGCATAAAAGTAAATTTGGCTCGCGTGTGTAAAGTGCATCAGTATTCGCAATGGCGGTATCCAATTGTTCAGCTCCTCGTCCTTTATCGGAGGCTGTAACACAATAAAAATTAGCACTATGCGTTTGCTGCATGCAGACAAAATGATTGAGGTCACATTGCAACGAAGCTGCTAAATTTTTGCGATTTTCAAGCACGTCCGCTATATTCACACAAGTATGCAATGCCATATTATTTTGTTCTAGCTCGTGCCAATCTTTTAAGGTAATGCCAGCAATAAAAGGGGCATTATCTACATAAATTTTTGTTTTCATATCATCACCTCGTCTTACTATATAGGATTGAGTTGTGAATGTATAGGCACTTAATACTCATACCCTTCTATTGTATTTTTAGACATAAAAAATAGATTTCTTCACATATAGTATCGAAGAATCAAATATAGAAGGAGTGTTGAATTAATGGCTCAAGAAAAGTTTTTATTAATTTGTCAATTAGGCATGGGGCTATTTTGGATTATTACATATATACTCATTATCAAACAGGGATTCCAGGATAAGAAGTATGGTATGCCAATGGCCGCCATTTGTGCCAATATTTCATGGGAATTTATCTTTGCCTTTATGTACCCACAAAATGATCTTCAAAGAATAATTACCTTCCTTTGGTTTATATTAGACATCATGATAATGATGCAATATTTAAAATATGGTCATAAAGAATATCAAAAATTAATTCCTAGTAAAATATTCTATGCATCATTTTTTATAACGCTTGGTGCATGTTTTTTCATTATTTTAGCAATGATGCATGAATTCAAGGATATAGCCGGAAAATATGCTGCATTTTCACAAAATCTGATGATGTCAGGGCTGTTTATTGCCTTATTACTACAACGAGGAAATCTTAGTGGCCAATCGATGGGCATAGCAGTTTGTAAAATGATTGGTACTATATTTGCAGCAGTAGGCTTTTATATGTACTTTCGAACTCCCTTGATTACCATTATCTCACTTGCGACTCTTTTTTATGATTGGCTCTATATTGTGTTAATTTATCGGCTCTATCAAAAAAGAGTTATGTAAAATACGAATTATCATTTTTATTTAAATAAATATTAGTCATTTTGCTAATTACAATCAAATAGTAACGATGTTTCAAGCAAAATAGTAAGGATGTTGTGAAAACATGGATGGATAGTGCTGGTCACAGAGCTAAATTCTCAATAAAAGGTACACATAAATATGAAAATAAATAAAAATGTACAAAAAGCAACACACTATCACTATCAAACGAATAAGATGTTTCTGTACTAATACGTTAGAGGTAGGTGCTTGCTATTGAAAAAACAGTGGATGGTCGCACTGTTTATGTTATGCACAATTGGACTATTCGGCTGTCAAGGAAAATCGGAGAATGAGAAACAACAAGAGCAAGAAGTGCAAGATTTAGAGCAGGAACACAAGGAAAACAAACAGGCTGTTACTTATGAGCAAAAGCAACAATTGGAGACTGTTGTGAAAATTGTTGATCCCTCCACAAATACGGTTATACAAACAATTTCTCCACATGAAATGGGCTATGAAAGCGATGTATCATCTTATACAAAGGAAATTGAACAATTGGCAAAAGAGCTGGCAAGAGGAAATGGGGATACGGTTGGCTATGATCAGCGGATGATACTTGATAGGATGGATGATAACGGAAAAATAGTAAAGGGTAGTCCTTTAATAGTTTTAAAAGAAAAAGAATTGGTAGATAGAATATTAGAGGCTTCAACATCTGGTGGTAAAGTCATGATGCCACTTTATATAACAGAAAGCGGTTATTATCTGGAGGATATTCCTTATTTGTCGGAAACCGTTGTTGCATCCTATACCACTTATTTTAATAATGCTGATGGAGGAAGAAATAAAAACATCGAATTATCTGCAAAAGCGATTCACAATGTTATTGTTGGAAGCGGGGATTATTTTTCATTTAACACCGTTGTTGGACCAAGGGATGAGGAGAATGGTTATCAGCCTGCACCAGAAATTATAAATAAGAAGCTGGTGATGGGCATTGGTGGTGGTGTTTGCCAAACCTCATCAACTTTATTTAATGCAGTAGATCAGTTACAAATAAAATTTGTGGAACGTCATCACCATTCATTAGACGTTGGCTATGTTCCAAAGGGAAGGGATGCTACGGTATCCTATGGAGGCTTAGATTTTAGGTTTCATAATACAAGTGATGTACCATTTTTAATCCAATCTATTTATGGAAAAAATTTTTTAACTGTTGAGATAAGAACAGCAGAAAAATATGTAAATTTTTTGAAAAAACATAATTAATGCTAAAGACACCTCTGCTCAATGGTGTCTTTTTAAATGTGTCATGCTATAGTTAAACTGAGGTATTTCAGTATAATAATGGTTCATCCAGCGCAATAAAGGGGTAGAATATTTTATCGAAATGGCTCTTTCAATTACTTTATATGATGGATGTACCTTAATTGTGTAAATGGGGAAGGGGAAAAGACAATGCATGCAAAGCTGCAGGCAATCATAGACTCAATCGATTTTTACCAGGTAACCTATCCAGAAGATGCTTGTATAATTGTAGCAGATACAGAGAAAGTCATTGCTTATAAGCCAGGAAAACAAGTGGATTTAAAGGTTTGTGTTGGTGATTCTGTAGATATATATCGTGGAACAACAACTGAAAAGGCACTTAGCTCAGGGAGATTTATCCGAGAAGAGCGAAGTGCTGAGGATTTTGGCATGGCCTATATTGCATCTGCACAGCCTATTTTTGAAGGTGGACAAGTAATCGGTGTTATTAGTGCAATCCTTTCAAATGAAAAAATGGATCATATGCGATTACTAGCAACAGATCTGTCGAGCACAGTGGAGGAAATGACTGCGACGAATGAAGAATTAGCAAAGGCAAGTGTAGATGTTTCCGATCGATTAGAGGAACTATCTAGGTTCTCAGAGTCTATGATTGAAGATATTCAACAAATTAATACTATTGTAGATTTAGTCAAAGATTTAGCGATGAAATCGAAAATTCTTGGACTAAATGCATCCATTGAAGCAGCTCGTTCTGGTGAGCATGGACGTGGCTTTGCAGTAGTTGCCACCGAGATTCAAAAAATGTCTCAAAGCAGTACCGAAAGCGCGAATAGCATTACAAACCAATTAGAGAGTATTAAACAAGCCATCGACCAAGTAAATGAATCAGCAAACCAAATTGCCGCATTTACTCAACAGTTTTCGGCTAGCATGTATGAATTAACAGATGCCTATAAAGGTGTTAATAGCACAGCAGAAAAATTAATGCATATTAGTGAAGTGAAAAATTAAAAAGAAGGGTATAGCCAATCCATTTTATGGCCATACCCCTCTTAGATTAAATAATATCTAAAATTTCCTTTGGAGCATTTACTTTATATTCAGGCTCTTCCTGTTGAATCACCTCAATAGAATCATATCCCCAAGAAACCCAAATAATTGGTACCCCGACTTTTTTACATGCTACAATATCTCTTTGTTCATCCCCTATATATAAAACGTCTGATGCTGAGCTGCTGGAGTCCTTTAAAAATTTCTTCAACACTTTATCCTTCCCAAAAATACGATTTGAGCAAAGTACATTTGAAACACATTGAATACCATTCATTTTTAGAAATTCTAAAATATTTTCCTGGGAATTGGACGATATGATAAGGATTTTATAGCCTCTTTTATCAATTTCCATTAGTACATCCTTGATTCCTTCATAAAGATGAACCTCGTTTAAGGACTGACGATATAAACGATAAAATTGAGGTAAAATCATGGGTAATTTATACATTGGAAAATCAAATAATTTACTACGCTCCGCCATGGATAATTTTTTTAAGGATTCGATTTCCTTAAACTCTATTCCTTTAAATTTATATTTTTGTGCAAGTGTATTCCAAGCTGACGCAAATACAGCCGTTGAATCAGCCAGTGTGCCATCAAAATCAAAGATGATATATTTCATTGAAAATGTTCTCCTTTATGTTCTACTTTTATAGACGCTTCGTCCTTGAAAATGTTACGTATCAAAGAAATCCGATTTAAGTATAGTGACATGATTCTATAGCATATGAAGCAGGTGATGGTAAATGACTCTAGGTGAGTATTTTTTTCAATATGTATAAATGCAAATTAGACATCACTGTGGTAAATATTGTATCGAAAAATGATGACATTGAATAATGAAAAGCTTTGTTTTGGAGAAATGCAGAAAAATATATTTCTTCTTTGATTCCTAAAAAGATTCATAGTGAAGTTAACATAATGAAATTACAGAATTTTCAGATAAATAAATTGCGCAAAATTCTGTAAACAACTGTTCGATTTATTCGAAAGATAAATTTCAATTGTGATGTTGATTATCAGCGATTACTTTCCTTTAGTTAGTAACCTCCAGGATACTTTCATTTTTAAGATTACAATGAACAAGTACCTTTCACTTATAAAAGCGATGCAAAGTACTTGTTAATTATGACAGATTTTCGGTTTTTTCTCGTTTTCTTATTAAATAATAGGCATTTACAGATGCAGTAATTGGAATGATTAGTGCAATCCCAATACCTGCACAAAAGATCATCATCAATTCAGTGCTAAATACTTTCGAATTAATGATCTCGTCAATTGAATAAGATAGATCCTTAAACCATATAAGCAAACTTAAATATCCTCCAAAAAAAGCAAAAAATAGAGTATTGGTATCTGTACCTAAAATATCTCTTCCAATGCTCATTCCTGAGGTAAATAGTTTCTTTTTACTAATGGATGGATTGTGATGAAGAATCTCATGCATGGAAGTGGCAATGGAAATCGCGACATCTAAAATTGCTCCAATTGTACTCATTATGATGACTGAAGCACTGATCTGTACAAAATTGATACCGATATAAAGGGAAAATATACTAATTTCCTCTGTTGATTCCTCTCCAAATCCTCGAAGCATAGATTTATCTGTTATCCATACAATGAACAGTAACAAAATAATGATTGTTATCATCGTAGAAATAAAAGCAGTTACTGTTTTACTACTTATTTGATTGATATAAAAAAGGCTAATCCAGCTTATGACGGTACAGGCGATCAGCGTTAATAAAATGGGACTATTCTTTGGATTAGTCATTAAAAAGATAGTAATAAAGAGTACCCCAAAGTTTATAAATAAAGATAGGAAAGATCGTGCTCCTTTTTTTCCACCAATAACGATCATCAATATGAATAAAATAACAGTTAACCACACTAATACATTCATGATTTTGCCCTCTTTCGGTTAATGAAAAAAATAGAAGTATAGAGACTAATGGGAATTGTTAAGACAACACCAATTCCACCTGCTAGTGCCCTAGCTAATTCTAACGAAAGATTCAAGGAAAGTGTTTGTCCCAATGGATAAGAGTTTTTCAAATATAAAATTAACATTGGAATTGAACCACATATATAAACAAAGAACAAAATGCTTGTAATCGTTCCCATAATGTCTTTTCCGATATCCATCCCAGAGGTTTTCAGTGCTTGGTCAGCGATATTTTGATTTTGTTCAAATAAAGCAAAAATCGAAGAAGCCATTGTAATAGAGACATCCATTACAGCTCCTAGTGCCCCAATAAATAACCCAGCCATAAAAATCACTCGATAAGGTCGTGTTAAAAATTGCATTTCTTCATATCGAAGCCCATTCTCGGATGTAATCCACAGAACGAGAGCGCTGATTAGTAAAGAAATAAATGTACCTAAAAGCGTTGCCACAATCGCTGCATATGTTTTGTCATTAAAGCCATTAATGAGAATTAAAGAAATAACTGTAAATAAAAGAACACATAGCCCACTAATGAATAGCAAGCTTATATTTGAATGCTTTACATATAAATCTAAGGCAAAGGATAAAACAAGGGCATTTACCATTAAACTAATAATTGAAAACAATCCTTGTCTTCTGCCAACTATTAGCAATGCAAAAATAAACACCCACGTTATCATTAAAACGAATTGATCGCGCTTCACGTCTAAAATAGTCCCTGTTAAATCTAAGTGTTTGTCCGTACTTTCTTTAATGGTAACAAATAATTTATTTCCAACATGATATTCTTGATCGAATGCCCCAGAGGCAGAATAGTCATTTTTTAATTGGATAATCTGTCCTTTTTCTTGTCCATTTTTTAAGATAGCAGTAATATGCTGTGTATATAAATAATCCTTATTATTATACATATCTGTTACAGGTGTTGAATCTTGCACATGTATTTTAATCACTTCTGCAATAGGGCGTTCATAAAAAGCCTCGTTATGAAAAACAAAAAATACAGAGGCAATGAAGCAAATGGCTATTAGTACATAAAATACAATTTGTTTATACTTTCTTTTTTTCAATATGTTATGCAATAGAAAAACCTCCATTATATGAGAAGGGAACATTGAGTGAAATCCACTGACTACTGATAGGGACGTTCTAAATAATGACTCACGATATCACTGCGATTTTTTATTGTCAAGAGGGCCGTATATTGAAACGCTTCAGATGAATGGAGGTTCCATATGCATTGTTTATGATTTAGAGAGGGATTTTGGTGTGCAATGAATAGTTCGTAGGTCGTATATATGACAAAGGCAGGAATACCTTATATGAAGCAGGGTGGGGCAGTTATTTCCACCGCTTCCGTGACAGCTTACGCTGGGGTTCCATTTCTTGTCGATTACTTTTCCACAAAAGGAGATATTGTTTTTCACAAGGTCATTATCCTTACAATTAGCGAGAAAGGGAATACGAGTGAATGCAGTTGCCCCCGGCCCAATTTGGACACCACTAATTGTCTCAAGCTATTCAGCAGAATACGTCAAAACATTTGGCTTAGAAACGCCGATGAAGCGAGCAGGTCAGCCATTTGAGCTTGCACCTACTTATATTTATTTAGCTTCTGATGATTCTTCTTTTGTTACAGGCCAGGTTTTGCACGTTAATGGTGGCATCATGACGGAAACGTAAATATATATTTGCTATTATAAATAGTAGATATATTGCTAAGGGAGAAATGATATGGAAAATACTCGACCTATTGATAAACTATTAGATTTTGCTAAAAAGGATGAACGCATTCGAGTAGTAGGTATGGAGGGTTCAAGAACAAATCCCAATGTGCCAAGGGATGATTTTCAGGATTATGATATTTCCTTTGTTGTAACTGATATGGCAGCTTTTCTTGAAAATAATAAATGGATTGATTTCTTAGGCGAGCGAATCATAACGCAAACCCCAGAGGATATGGAATTATTTCCACCAGAACTAGGCAATTGGTTTTCCTATTTAATGTTATTTACCGATCATTCAAAAATTGATTTGACTCTAGTTCCTATTGAAGAATTGGAGCTTTATCTTGAAAGCGATGGACTTTTAGAAATCATTCTGGATAAAGACCAGCGCTGTTTAAATGTTCCTGAAGCAACAGATGTTACGTATCATATACAAAAGCCAAGTGCACGTTCATTTGATGATTGTTGCAATGAATTTTGGATGGTTTCTACTTATGTAGTAAAAGGCATTTGTCGCAATGAGCTTCTTTTTGCCAATTATCATTTTGAACATATTTTACGGGAAGAATTACTTCGAATGCTATCTTGGCGAGTTGGCTTTGAAACAGAATTTAGCTTAAGTGTTGGCAAATGTTATAAGTATATATCTCAGTATTTACATGCAGAGGAAGTTTCACAATTGATGGGGACCTTTGAGTTATCCTCTAAAAAAGCTATATGGCAAGCATTATTTCAAGCCTTTGATTTATTCGCAAAGGCATCACAGCAAGTGGCTGCAAGGCTCGAAGTAGAATATCCAGTATATGAAAAGAATATAAGAGTGTATGTGGATGAAGTTTATCAGAAATTTTTAGTAAATAATTTTGTGGATAATATTATAAAATAGTGTTATCGTAAAGAATAAGCTAAATAAAAATCCTTCGGGGTAGGGTGAAATTCCCAATCGGCGGTGATGAAGCAATTCAAAGTCCGTGAGCGAAAGCTGATTTGGTGCAAATCCAAAACCGACAGTGACAGTCTGGATGGGAGAAGGGTAAAAGTGCAATCTTTTTAAATTCGCATGAATTTATAAGGATTATTTGATCATGCTTTTATGTTAACTACTTCCCATCGTTTAGATTGGGAGGTTTTTTTATTTAGCGAAAAAATTAAATAGCTGTATGTTCTTCGGGGTAGGGTGAAATTCCCAATCGGCGGTGATGAAGCAATTCAAAGTCCGTGAGCGAAAGCTGATTTGGTGCAAATCCAAAACCGACAGTGATAGTCTGGATGGGAGAAGAACGATGAGATGACGACCTATGGGAAAATATAGAATTTCATAAGGTTTATTTGCTGACGTCTTATTTATATGAACTCCCAAACCCCTTTTAAGCGAAGGGGTTTTTTCTTTGATTGGGATAGAACGCTTAAAGTGATTGATGTATTAGAAAAGCGAAGGATTGACCTCAAAAAATGATGGATAGAATCCCAAAACCGATGGATAGAGCCTTAAACGCGTAGAAAGAAAGTAGGTGGAAAAATGTTTACAGGGATTATTGAAGATATTGGCACAGTAAAAACCTTGCAAACAGATCAGCAAAGTATGAAAATAACGATCCTTTCAGCAAAAATGGTAGAGGATGTAAAGCTCGGAGACAGTATAGCGGTCAATGGTGTCTGTTTAACAGTGACAAATTTTACTGATCAAGAGTTAACGATGGATGTCATGCCAGAAACGGTGAAGGCAACGAATTTGCAGCAGCTTGCTGTAGGAGACCCCGTTAACTTAGAGCGTGCCATGCCTGCAAATGGACGATTTGGTGGCCATTTTGTAGCAGGGCATGTGGATGGAGTAGGGAAAATAGTACGTAAACGACCATTAGCAAACGCAGTTTATATCGATATTGAGCTATCCAAGGATTTAACAAACTATTGTATCCCAAAAGGCTCCATTACGATTGATGGTACGAGCTTAACGCTTTTTCACGTTGGGCAGAAAAGTGTCACAGTATCACTGATACCACACACGTATAAAGAAACTACTTTAGGTATAAAGAAAATTGGCGCTCTAGTGAATATTGAAACGGATTTAGTTGGAAAATACATTTTGCACCAGCTAAAGCATAGTCAGGAATCACCGACTATTACGAGAGACTTTTTAGCACAAAACGGATTTTAACAAAAAGTGAGGAGGTGCCAATATTGCTGCATACAATTGAAGAAGCAATAGAGGATTTAAAACAGGGCAAGATGATTATTGTAGTAGACGATGAGGATCGAGAAAATGAAGGAGATTTATTGGCTTTAGCAGAGTATATGACACCTGATACGATAAACTTTATGGCGACATATGGAAGAGGACTTATTTGTACACCAATTACACAGCAGCTCGCACAAAAATTAGCCTTACAGCCGATGGTAAGTAATAATACAGACAATCATCAGACAGCATTTACCGTTAGTATCGACTATATGGATACAACGACAGGAATTAGCGCCTTTGAACGTGCAATGACAATTAAAAAAATGATTGAACCACAAGCGAAGGCAAACGATTTTCGTAGACCAGGACATGTATTTCCGCTAATCGCAAAGGATAATGGTGTGTTAGAGCGTAGGGGTCACACTGAAGCAACCATTGATTTAGCTAAGCTTTGCCACAGTATCCCCGCAGGCATTATTTGTGAAATTATGGGGGATGATGGAAAAATGCTACGCTTCAATGAACTAGTCAACTATGCAGCGCATCATCAGCTAAAAATAATTTCAATTGAAGAATTGGCGTTATATCGCCAGCAAAATCTCAAAATAACAATTTAAAAAAGGAGAATTTAGAAATGGGTAAAACATTTGAAGCACAATTAATTGGTACAGACTTAAAAATTGCTATTGTAGTAGGTCGATTCAATGAATTTATAACAAGTAAGTTATTAGACGGAGCCCTCGATGGTTTAAAGCGTCACGGTGTAGATGAGGACTTTATTGATGTAGCATGGGTTCCTGGTGCATTTGAGGTTCCGTTTATTGCAAAACAGCTTGCAGAAACAAAGAAATACGATGCTATCATTGGTTTAGGAACAGTGATCCGTGGCTCAACAACACATTATGACTATGTATGCAATGAATCGGCAAAAGGGATTGCCAACGTATCATTAACAACAAATGTGCCCGTCATTTTTGGCATTGTGACAACTGAAAATATTGAGCAAGCTATTGAGCGTGCGGGTACAAAATCCGGTAATAAAGGTTATGATTCCGCAATGTCTGCTATTGAAATGGCGAATTTAAAGAGAATGATTGGCTAAAGCAAAGTTTGAATTTATCTAAAGTATCTTATCTGTAAAACCTGAATATTTTAAACAAGCATGGGGAAAATATTGTGTAAGTATATGGATGCATGTACGAATCTGGAGCTGACTCAGTAGGAGATGATGAGTATTCAAATGGAACAAATCATAAATTTGCAAACTTTGAAGGCACTATTTCAACGCTCTGCTGATGTGATTTTTCAAAGGTATATAATGCAGCAACATACAGTACATGTTATTCACTGTGATGCAATAATCAATGAACAATTACTACAAACTGTTATTGTTCGAGGGCTCCAATTGATGTTTGAAAATACTTCAGATAAATTATTAGAGGAAGATATTTTAAATTATCTACACGTTCCGCATTTAAAAAAAATCTCAGAAAAAGAGGAAGCCATTACAAAACTCTATAAAGGACATGTGCTGCTGTATTTTGAAGACGAACAATTATTATTTACAAGTTATATTCCTAAAAAGCCAAATCGAGAGCCTAGAGAAACAGCCCTTGAATTGGTTATAAAGGGTCCGAGAGACGATTTTATTGAGGATATCGATATTAATCTTGCTTTATTACGAAAACGGTTACCTACAAATTCATTAGGTGTTGAAAAGTATGAAATCGGTCAACGTTCTAAAACATCCGTTGCGATCCTTTATATGGAGGATATTGTTAATAAAAAAATACTAGAAGAAATCAAAGTAAGTCTTCAAAAAGTAGATACGGATATTGTGTTTAGTGGAGATATATTAATGGAACGAATTGAACAAAGTGCAAAAATTCTCCCTAGACATGATTATACAGGGCGTCCAGATTTTGCTGTACAGGCCTTAATCAATGGTCGAGTTGTGATCATGGTGGATGGTGTCACTTATGCTATTATAACACCAGCTAACGTGCTGCTACTATTTAAATCAGGTGAGGATTATTATTATCCGATAATTGTAAGTTCTATGGAAAGATTGCTCCGTATTGTGGGTATATTAATTAGCGTTCTTTTACCAGGCTTTTGGCTAGCACTTACGACTTATCATCAAAATCAATTACCTTTGATTCTTTTAGCAACAGTTGTACAATCAAGGACAGGGCTTCCATTTCCTACGATTCTAGAAATACTACTAATGGTATTTATGTTTGAAATGTTCCGTGAGGCCAATATGCGTCTTCCTAGTATCGTTAGTGGATCCATGAGTGTCATTGGAGGTCTAATCATTGGAGATGCAGCGATCAAAGCTGGTATTACAAGTCCTCCAATGATAGTTGTGATTGCTATTTCGAGTATCGCAGCCTATACACTTATCAATCAATCCTTTGTCACGGCAATGAGTATATTTCGCATTATCATTATAGTAGCATCTGCATTTTTCGGCTTGTATGGCTTCTTTATAGCAATTTTTTTCATTCTTCTATTTGCGGCAAATTTGCGAGTTTTTGGAATTCCATACTTAAATGTAGGAGCAGATTTAAACTGGCAAGATATGAAAAAATCTTTAGTGAGATTATCTCCTAAAGGCTATGGTAAACGTCCAGCATTTTTAAATGTGCAGGATAAAACTAGAACATCTAGTAAAAGAAAAAAATAGGACTAGGTATAGCTGACTGTACCTAGTCCTTTTCTTTGTTTCCATATAACATTTTCTTGACCTTCTATTTACTTGAAGCTTTATACTATTGAAAAATGAATTGATAAGGGAGAGAAAATGAACATGTCAGGTTATGAAGAGCTAGTCGTCAAAATTGAAGATGTGAAAGGTAGCTACTACCAAATGGGTTTACAGCAAGGCAAAGGGCTATTCTCTTTATTGCAAATGCAAAAAGATGCTTTATTGCACTTAACTAGGTCTACTAATACTCAAATAGCGAAACAACTTTTACAGAAACATTGTCCACAGCTTATCAATGAAATGGAGGGCTTGAGTGCTGGTACAGCTCTATCGTTGGACACTGTGCTTAGATTGTACAGTGGCTATACTATTACTTTCCCAGAAATGGGCTGTACAGCATTTATGCATGATGGGATGTATGTCCGTAATTATGATTTCAGTCCAGCTTTGTACGATGCTAGGCTTGTTTTCTCTAATCCAGAGAATGGTTATGCAAGTATCGGGTTCAGTCAGCAAATTATTGGTAGACTGGATGGGATGAATGAATACGGGTTAGTAGTTGGGCTGCATTTTGTTAATCATGAGCACTCCGAAAAAGGTTTTATTGCCTCTACAATTATTCGTATACTATTAGAGCAATGTAAAACAATCGAAGAGGCATGTATGTTAATAAAGGAAATTCCACATGGTTACTGCTATAATTATTCTATGACAGATTGTAGTGGGAGAGCCATTGTAGTCGAAGCCTCTCCACAGAAGCAAGTGATCAAGAGGGAAAATTCTTTCATTTGTACAAATCATTTTGAGTCTATACATTTAATAGAAAAAAATAAGAAAATGATAGAAGGCTCTATTCATAGAAAACAATTTTTAACGAAACTACTGAAGGAAGAACTCACGACAACAGCCCTCTATCAACATTTTAACGCTGAAAATTCACCATTATTTTATCATAATTATCAGGAATACTTTGGCACATTACATACGATTATTTATCAACCGAAAACATTAGAGATTCTTGTTGGAATCGGCGGGAATGCGCAGCCAACAGCATTTTCATTTAAAGAATACTTGGAGGGGGCACTAATGCTTCCAAAAGTGATAAAGGGCATCATCTATATAAATTAAAGAAGTTAGCTGTGCATAAAAATCATACATGTTTTCGAAAAAGGAGGTAGCTTGTGTGCTACTCTCTTTTTTACTTTGCTCTGTACTAAAAAAAAATTGCTTTTATGATTTTGTTAAAGTAGGATAAACAAGACTATATACTCTAAAGGAAGAACAACAAACAATGAGAAGAAGTTTATTATAGTATAATGATTACGACTATATACATATTTGTTTCTGTTGACATTAGCCGCTATCAAAAAACTTGCTCCAGCTACATCATGTCATTATTCATTTCTAGAGATGAGGAAGTACCACTTAGTATGAAAAACCGAAAATTAAAACTAATCCTAATCCTATCAACTATTTTATTACTACTGTTTACAAGTTTAAATATCTTTACATCTTATATTAAGATGAAAAAAACGGTGGAAGAATCTATTGCGAACCAAAGCCTTGAAGCTGCTATTTCGATTGCATCCTCTATTGACGTGGATGCGTACCAACAATTTATAAATAATCCAGAAAAGAACGATTATTATTGGGAATTACGAAGCTATTTAAATGATGCGAGAATTAAACTTGGAGCATTATTTGTTTATACCTTAAAGGTAGATAATCCTAAGGTCTCACATGCCATGATCATGGGGATGCCTAGCGAAATAACAGAAGGCTTTGATATTGGGGAAGTCTGTACGGTTCCTGAACGGCAAGTACAACGGGCTTATAAGGGAGAAACATTTGTAACAGAGGTAATACCAGATTCTGTACATGGTTCTTACCTTTCAGTTGGGGCACCAATTAGAGATAAAACTGGTACTATCATCGCCTATCTTGGCATTGATATAAGTGCAGACACACTGAATGGTATTAAAGGAAAAGTAATTGAGGACAATCTCTTTATCTTTATTTTTAATGGCGTATTAATCTTAATCGTCATTGGTTCATTTTTATTTTTACAAAGATGGTATCAAAAAGAGGTTGCCAAAGAGGTTGGAGCTACTGAGGATACCTATCAAGCTGAAATAAAGACCTTAATTACCTCTGTCTCCTCTCTAAGACACGATTTTACCAACCATATACAAGTATTGCATGGACTACTTCAGCTAGATAAACCTGAGCAGGCTAAACAATATTTATCCTCATTATCGAAAGAGGTGCAGGCGATTAAGTCACTGAAGTTAAATATTAATCATCCTGGCTTATCAATTTTATTGCAAACGAAAAAATTAACAGCGCAAAATCATAATATTGATATGGATTTCACCATTTCACAGAATGACTTTCATAAAATAAAGACGACGGATTTAATTAAAATTTTATCAAACTTAATTGATAATGCCATTGATGCGGCAACCGAATTACCAGAGGGGCAACGGAGAATAACCATTTGTTGTAATGCAGATGATTTGTATTATGAATTTAAAGTTACCAATACCGGGCCAAATATTTTAGATGCTTGTCAAATATTTAAGCAAGGATTTTCCACTAAAAAACAAGAAAATGGGAAAATAAGAGGGCAGGGCTTATTTATTGTTAATGAAATAGTCCATAAATATAACGGGCAAATTTCGATTGATTCATCCAAACATTTAGAGACAACAGCCATTGTAAATATTCCAATAAAATAAACACCTAAGCTTCCTATATAAATTGTAGGAAGCTTTTTTGGCTATGTAGTAATCGTTTCTGACAGCTGATTCATATATTACTATGAAGCTAAATGGTATTATTAGGAGGAAAGAAAATTGAATATATCAGATCTTGATTTATGGAGAAAGGGTGGATTCATTTTATATGCACGGCATGGAGAAGCAACGGTCGGTATAGATCAGCAAAATCTATGTTTTCAAGATTGTATGAGTCAGAGAAATTTATCTGAGGAAGGACGGAGGGAGGCAATATATTTTGGACAACTACTGAGGCATTGGCAAATCCCAGTTGCACCACCGATTATCGCAAGTCCTTTTTGCCGTACAATTGAGACGGCACAGCTTGCATTTCCAACAACATATATACAAATTGACCCTTTTTGGTTTAATATCAATTCTTTAGGTGGAAAAATTCCTCTAAATGAACAGACGAGAATACTGTCAAACTTACAGGCTGTATTGGAAAAGAAGCCTCCATTTCGAATGAATCAAGTGATTATTGCCCATAGCTTTCCAGAAGGTATAGGGTTAGGCCATATTTCAAATATGGGGATGGTTGTTGTGAAGCCACTTGGTGTTGGAAATGGCTATGAAATTGTCAAAAAACTGACTTTGAAGAATTTAGCTCAACTTAATTACCAGTAATTTTACTTTGAAATGAGGGACAATATGAATATTAAAACACTTTCACAATGTACATTAGAACAAGGACTTCGCGCTTGGAATAAAGGCTTTGAAGGGTATTTTGTCGAGATTGATATGAGCGAAGAGATGTTTTTAACTCGACTTGTGGGAGAAGGACTATCGTCAAAGCTGTCGATTGTTGCCTTTGCAAATGATGAACCAGTTGGCATTGTGATGAATGGTTTTAGACAAATTGATGGCAAGAAAACTTCTTGGAATGGAGGAACAGGCGTTTCTCCGAATTATCGTGGAAAGGGTGTCTCTCGAGCTTTAATGGAAGAAACTATAGCCATCTATGAAAGAGAGCAAGTTGAAATAGCAACCCTTGAGGCTATTAAAGAGAATGAAGTAGCCATTGCTCTATATAAGAAATTTGGTTATGTCATTACAAATAACCTTCTCTTTTTAAGAGGAGATTTTGAGGCGAAAATTGACAAGCAAAGGTCATTTCAGGCCAACACGATAAGACCAGAACAGCTTGCGCATTTACCCGTTTATCGGGAAGATGTTCCATGGCAATGTAGCTGGCAAAGCAATAAACAAGGGGAAGCGAAAGTTTTTTATAATGACGACCAGGAAGCTATCGGTTATCTATTATATAGAACGGTATGGAATCAGGAGGGAGCAATTGACACAATTATTCTATATCAGTTAGAGCTATTAGAAAATGGTAAGGTGGAGGATATACCGTACTTCCTATCGACCATAACGGATGAAAAGGTAAAAATCACAGCTGTGAATTTTTTAGCAAGCAACCCAGCAACAGATTTTTTCATTAAAAATGGACTTGAAGTGACAACAGAGCAGGTACAGATGAAGAAGTATTGGAGTTAAGAATGCATTGCATAAAAACGTCTTAATTTAAAGGCGTTTTTTTGTTTTGAACAGCATATATATTAATGTATTTGTATTAATATTCAATTTTAGTTATAATTATGCTAAAAGGAGGATAAGATTTATGAAGCTAATTCCTGAAGCTACGGATTTTAACGAATATTTACAAGAACTGGATGTTGTGGATTATCATCATCCATTTATTTATCAAAAAATTGGTGAGATTTTTGAGAACCAATCTTCGGAAATAGAAAAGGTGAAGGCTGCTTTTCTATTTGTTAGAGATAAAATATCTCACTCGTGGGACATTCAAAGTACAAATATTACTTGTAAAGCTTCAGAAGTTCTAACATATGGTGAGGGAATCTGTTACGCAAAGGCTAATTTATTAGCTGGGCTATTAAGGGGGGCAGGAATTCCAACTGGTTTTTGTTATCAGCGGTTAATGCTCTTTCATACCCCAGAGGAAGGTTATTGTCTCCATGCCTTAAATGGGGTTTATCTCAGGTCTTTAAATCGTTGGATTCGTTTAGATGCTCGTGGCAATAAACCGGGCGTTCAGGCTGAATTCTCTGTAAATGAGGAAATACTCGCCTTTTTAATAAACGAGAAGCTAGGAGAAAAAGATTATCCTATTATCTACACAGCACCCAATAAAAACACAATGGCTACTTTAAATGCACATACAAATGCATTAGATATGTATATGCATCAATTACCTGATGCCTTATAAAGATATTTAGCAGCATGTTATTCTGTTGTCAAGATTTGAGAATTCCAGTATACTAGTTCGATAAAGAATGTTGAAAAAGGATGAATGGCATGACGTTTGAAGAAATATTACCACGCTTAAAAGCAGGAGAAAAAGTAATCCGTAAGGGCTGGGGCGGTGCAGAATTATATGTAAAGCTAGTTGGCAAAGAAGAGCATGAAGGTGAGACTTTAAATCCTTATTTTTTAATTAATGTACGGGGTGAAGGCTATACAATGTTTACACCGACAGTTTGTGATTTATTAGCTGAAGATTGGATCATTGTTGATTAAATAAAGGAGACCATCTCAATAGAGGTGGCTTCTTTTGTTTTGAGGAGAGATGTTATGAAATTTGAAGAGTATCAGGGAAAGACAGTTTTTATTACGGGTGCTGCTTCGGGAATTGGTCAGGCACAGGCCATTGCTTTTTTAGAAAATGGCGCAAATGTATTTGGGTTTGACTTGGACGAGGCTGGTTTAATCTATTTACAAAAGCAATTTCCTGGGCAATTTTCTTATTGTTTAGGCAGTGTAAGTAATAAAAGGGATGTTGAACAGTCGTTTTTTAATGCAATATCACTATTTAAGCAAATCGATATTTTATGTAATACGGCAGGTATTTTAGATGGCTTTGCCAAAACACTGCATACAGATGAAGCGCTTTGGGATGCTGTTATGGATACCAATTTAAAGGGAACTTATTTCGTGACGAATACAATTCTTCCCCAAATGGTAGAAAGAAAGTCTGGTGTTATTATTAATATGGCATCGATTGCTGGACTAGTTGCAGGTGGTGGAGGTGCAGCTTATACAGCTTCTAAGCATGCCATTGTTGGCTATACGAAGCAGTTAGACTTAGATTATTGTCGTGAAGGCATTCGTGCTAATGCTATAGCACCGGGTGCCATCCAAACACCCATGACTAAGGCAGATTTTGAAGGGGAAGGGGAAATGGCCAAATGGGTAGCCGATGAAACGCCTGCTGGTCGCTGGGCACAACCGCACGAAGTAGCGAATTTAACACTCTTCTTGGCAAGTTCTGCAGCTGATTATATTCATGGAACTGTTATGCCAATTGATGGTGGCTGGCTGACAAAATAGCATTGTTCAATAAGATATTCTTCTGCTATAATACGCAGGTAAGCAAAAAATGGCTTGCACTGCGGCACTTCAGATAGGGCGAAAAGCTCTCTTCCTTTGGTCGTAGTTATTACTAAAATAGCGAATATGCTATTTTACAAAGGAGAATAAAATTGAATACATCTATTGTAAAAGAGTCTAGCCGTATTTCTGTAAGTGAACTTACAAAGACGGCCCTTGTTGCAGCTTTATATGTTGCTGTAACTGTTTTATTGTCAGTCATTAGCTTTGGCGCTGTCCAGCTACGATTGTCAGAGATGTTTAATTATCTGGCATTGTACAATAAGCGCTATGTTGCAGCGGTGACGATAGGCGTAATACTCGCTAATTTCATGTCGCCAACATGGATATTAGATGTGCCGATTGGTGGGATTGCGACTTTTCTAGTGTTAATACTTTGTAGAAGCATCACAAAACATATGAAAAATGACATTGTAAAAATGGTAGTAACCGCATTGATTTTTGCTATATCAATGTTTACGGTTGCTGGGCAATTAACAATCCTTTATGATCTTCCTTTTTGGGCTACATGGTTTACAGTGGGCGTAGGGGAATTATTGTCCATGACTGTAGGCGGTCTGACTATATATTTACTTAATAAAAAAATTGATTTATCAAAATAAATTTTAAAAAGCGGGCTACAATAGAGGCCCGTTTTTTCGCGTTTTTCAGAAGCTGAAATTTTGAAAAGAATTTTTTTAGATAAACATAATTTTCATATATTTTCACCAAACTAATGGAAAGATGGAGGAAGGTGAAGAGATGCAGCAACTATACAATGTCGGTGATATCGTTTACATTTTTTATCGTAATCCTCATATTCAGAATGTAGCGAATATACAGGAAGCCACGGTGGTTTATCATCCAGAACAACCAGAGCAGCTAGCCCTTTTTTTATTTGAAACATATTATCCAATAACAAATGACCTATTGATTTTTTCAAGCGAGATGGCGGCTGAGCAAGCCTATCATCAGTATTTTCATTGAGGGGGGACCACCATGATTAAGCCATTTATCCCTCAGCTTGTTTATTTTGAGCCAGATGCACTCGAGTATCCACTGGGCCAGGAGCTAAAAGAAAAGTTTGAGCAGATGGGTATCGAAATTCGTTATACAACCTCGCACAATCAAGTGAGAAATCTTCCAGGTGACAACGACTTTCAAAAGTATCGAGTAGCGAAATCTACATTAGTTGTAGGGATTCGGAAAACGTTAAAATTTGATACATCAAAACCCTCAGCAGAATATGCGATTCCATTAGCAACAGGCTGTATGGGTCATTGTCATTACTGCTATTTACAAACAACTATGGGCAGTAAGCCTTATATTCGTACCTATGTGAATGTCGATGAAATTTTAGAACAGGCGAATCATTATATGGCAGAACGAGCCCCTGACATCACGAGATTTGAGGCATCCTGCACATCAGATATTGTAGGAATTGATCATCTTACACATTCATTGAAGCGAGCCATTGAGCATTTTGGTCAAAGTGAGTTAGGTCAATTACGATTTGTGACGAAATTCCATTACGTGGATCATCTATTGGACGCTAAGCATAATGGTAAAACGAGGTTCCGGTTTAGCGTAAATGCCGATTATGTCATTAAGCATTTTGAGCCAGGCACGTCTTCATTAGTGAAGCGGATAGAGGCAGCTGGTAAAGTGGCAAGGGCCGGATACCCGCTTGGCTTTATCGTTGCTCCCATTTATCTTCATGATGGATGGCAGGAGGGTTACTACCATATGTTTGAGCGATTGGATGCAGAATTGCCAAAAGATGTACGAGAGGATATAACGTTTGAGTTTATTCAGCATCGCTTTACAAAGCCAGCCAAACGCGTGATTGAAAAAAATTATCCCATGACGAAGCTAGAGTTAGACGAAACGGTAAGAAGGTATAAATGGGGTAAGTACGGTATAGGCAAATACATTTATCAAAAAGAAGAAGAGGAAGATATTAAGGAACATTTGTATGGTTATATGCAAAAATTTTTTCCTCAAGCGAAATTAGAGTATTTTACGTAGCATTAGAGTAGAGAGAGAACTTGGTAGTTTTCTCTCTAAAGTATTTGCGATAAATACCTCTCAATAAACTTCCGATTTGAAGATGTTAAGCCATCTGGTAAATCTATGAATGAGAAGTATTGCATTGTCTCTGATTCATGATAATTAATCATTAAATCGCCTTTTACATTTCTTGTATAGTAGACGGCTGTAACGGCGTAAAATTCATCCCCGTTAGACATTTTAACATAATAATCTTGCCCAGAAAAAATACCTAGGAACTGTAGATTTGTAATAGTCAACCCTGTTTCTTCAAACACTTCTCTTTTGGCGGTATCTTCTAAGCTCTCTCCTAATTCCATTAAACCACCTGGAAGTCCCCACCCGCCTTCGTATCTTTTTTGCAATAATACTTCATTTGCGTTATTTAGAATGATGACAGCTGAACCAGGTAAAATAATAGGCTGATGTCCTACATATTGTCTTAAAAATTGATAGTATTCCACGGTAACACTCATTTCTATAATTATTTTTATCTTTGTATTAATTATCTAAATAATCTAGAAATCCTTCTTTTCGTTGTATTTGTATAATCTGAATCACGATGGTAACGCTAACAGAGATCGTTATGAAGAAGGGGAGAATAGGATGGACTCATTTCAGGTGAATTGTTGGTCGGAGCATGAGGAACTGAAGGTTGTTATGCTTTGTGAACCTTCTATTTTTGATGTAACAGATTTAAAAATAGCGGAGAACATAGGCTGGAGTGCAACTGTTAGCCATAAAAAAGCAATGGAGAATTATATGGAGCTGAAGGCAGCATTTGAACATGTAGGTGTAAAGGTTATAGATTATGCCAAAGAACTTGCCAATGAACAACAATTGTTAAGTGAGCAGCTTATTAATCGTTATTTTGTGCGTGATCTGGCCTGTGTTATTGGTAATAAAATGTTACTGGGAAATGCAGGTAGCTCGTTAAGACGTCCAGAGTATCCACTTGCTCATTCACTTTTAGCAAAGTGGTTTCCAGAACAATTTATGAGTAAGCTGCAACCTGCCCAATCCCTGGAATGTGGAGACGTGATGCTATTAAATAAGGATGCTGTGCTCATTAATCTTGGTATGAGAACAACATTAGAGGCTATCGAAAGCATGAAATCTTATATTTTTCAACAAGGATTTTCTGAAATTGCTGTAATTGATCTGCCAAAAGGAAATGATACGCTTCATTTAGATATGAATTGCAATGTCGCGAACGTTAACTTAGTGATTGCTAAAAGCTTTGTGCGTTATTTTTCTGTACAGGTGTTCACAGCCCAAAGCAGTCATTTTGACATGGTAGAACAATTTTTACAACGACATGGATTCGAAGTATACTGGCTTGAAAAATATAAGACTATTCCAGACATTAACTTTGTGAATATTGATCCAGAAACATTATTAATTAGTAAGCAAGCAACGAAACAGCAATTGCTGAAGCATCCACTACTACAAAAAAAGAAGTTGCTTGAAGTCGAAGTTACAGAACTTGAAAAGGGCGGTGGAGGCATTCGTTGCATGACATTGCCATTAGTAAGACAGTAAGCACAAAGGGTTGATTAAAATGACAGCTAAAACAAGTAAAGGGAGATTGTCTTGGTGGCAGCTTTCTCTTCTCGGTATAGGTTGTACACTAGGAACAGGTTTTTTTCTTGGGACCAGTATGGCCATTCATAAAAGTGGACCTGCTGTGTTAATTCCTTTTTTAGTAGCAGCAGTTTGTACTTACATTGTGTATGATGGACTTGTCAAAATGTCTGTGGCGAACCCTGATAAAGGTTCGTTTCGTACCTATGCTAAGCAAGCATTTGGTAGATGGGCAGGATTTAGTAATGGCTGGGTTTATTTGATATCTGAGATTCTTATAATGGGGAGCCAATTGATGGCACTGGGTATTTTTACGAAGTTTTGGTTCCCTGCTTTGCCATTATGGGTGGCTGCGTCTCTTTATGCAGCATTAGGGTTAGTCGTTATCCTCACTGGTATGAAGGGTTTTGAAAACTTTCAAAATATCTTTGGGGCATTAAAGGCCGCAGCAATTATGATGTTTATTATCGTAGCTGTGATGATCATCCTAAAAGGTACACAATCAGCAACATTTGATTCTTTACAATCGAATTATGAAGAGTTTTTCTCCCAAGGTATAAAAGGAATTTGGCTTGGACTACTGTATGCCTTTTACGCCTATGGAGGCATTGAAGTAATGGGGTTAATGGTCATTGATTTAAAAAATCCTAAAGAGGCACCAAAAGCGGGTAGAATTATGCTCATTGTCATTACAATCATTTTTATAATGGCCATCGCACTTGCATTAGCCCTAGTCTCCTGGAAAGATTTCAATGTTAAGGAAAGCCCCTTTATTACAGTGCTTCATGACTATCATATCCCCTATGTGGCAGATATTTTTAATGGCGTTTTAATGATTGCAGGTTTTTCAACAATGGTAGCTTCGCTCTATGCTGTTATTACGATTCTCATTACACTTGCCGAAGATCATGATGCCCCTAAAATATTAGCAAAGAAAGGAAAAATGAAAGTCCCTTTTCCTGCATTTTTATTTTTAGCGGGTGGATTAGTGATAACAATTGTGATTGGTTTTCTTATGCCAGAAAAGATCTTTGAATATTTGGTTACAGCAGCGGGTTTAATGTTGATCTATAACTGGCTCTTTATTTTAGTGACGTATATGAAGCTCATGAAGTTATCCAAATGGGAGCATGTGAAAAATGCTTTAGGGATGCTGCTCATTGCTGTAACGGTATCTGGCACATTGGGGGAAAAAACAAGCAGACTCGGTTTTTTCGTGAGCCTGCTCTTTATCATCCTAATAGGTATTGCGACCTGGATTGTTGTGAAAAGGCAAAGAAAAGAAGCTTAATGTACATTATTCTGTGACATGCGTGAAAAAGGACATTTAGATGGACTATGATTGTCATCACTTAAAAAATATTGCTTCCATTCATAACTATCCTCTTGTCCGTACCATTTTAAGTCAGGATGCCCTGGAAGCGCATCATAATCAGCAATACGTTGGCGAATTAGTTTTTTAAATTTTTGACCAAATACAGTAGTATCATTAATTTCCTCGAATATCCAGCGAGGTTGAATCGCCATTAACAACGTAGAAAAATGACGACTCCTACGCAATTTGTGGGCTGGTGTTGCACATGAGATGAAATACGGGTCACCGTTAAAACAAAATTCCCATTCAGTGTGAGTTGGATCAGTTGGAATTTCTTTTGGCCAATCGATATCATCAATTTTAGTTAGATTGTTTAAAATGGTCCAAAATAAATGTTGATAATCCGATACTTTAAAACTAGTAAGCATATCGTTTGGGGTTTGAAAGAAAACAGCGAGGGTTGTATATTTTCCATATGTTTGTGAGGATTTCGCGTAATCCTTTAAGCATTGAGCTAACGTCCTGATAGATTGTTCCTCCCGTGGATCCCCAACAAAACTATAGCGTAGATGGTTCGATAAAAAACCCATCCTTGCTGGTACACATGGAAAGGTATTCGCTTCATCAGCAATCGTGGCTGCAAAATCCCTATAGGCTGATTGTTGCCAAAATGGAAGTGTCTCAAGATGTTCCTCCATCCACTTCCTGTCAAATACTACTACTTCCACTTGAGTCTCCTCCTTCTATACACCTTTATACTATTAAAGAAAAAGCGAATGGGTTACGAAATCATGATGAATATATTGGTATTCTTTAAGCGATTTTTTTATACACACTATTCGTTTTCTACGTTATGAAGGGGGAAAAAACACATGCTGCTAGATAAACAGGGGAAACCCTGCTCTTCATATTGAAACTTATCTTTCTTATACGCCTATCATTATTTTTTCGAAGTTTCTGGAAGGGAGTAAGACTGATTAATGAGCGTTTTCGGTTCATTTATGAGTGGATTTCTATTTAGAGTGATCGTTTTCCACCACTAATAGAACAGTTAGAGCAAAACAATCACCACTGCTTCAAAGGCTCAGGAAAAAACTATTGAAGCAGCATATTGTTAATCTTTTTGTTGAAAAATCTTTTGTTCAAGGACGTTTAGGGCATGTTGGATATCTTTTAGATCGTCCTGTGTCGCATGTTGAATAAGCTGTAAAAAGCGTTCTTCGATACATGCGAAGGCTTCTCCCATCATTTTATCTCCTTCATCGGACAAGCGAATATACTGCTTTCTTCGGTCCTCTGTGTCGTTAAATTTTTCAATTAGGTTTTGTTCTTGTAATTTTCGTAATTCACGACTTGTGTTGGATAGGGACATATGCTGACATTCGCTTATTTCAGTCGGAGTGACGGGATGGCTTACTTTAATATATTCGAGAATTTTATATTGAAGCGGTGTAATATTGGCTACTGTCACATTTTGAGTGAGATCGTGTGTCACTTGATGGACAGTGGCTGTAAACGTCACAAATTGATGAAATAAACTGCTTTTATCCAATTGGATCACCTCTTATTGTCAAGATAACAAATAACTTGTCTTAAAACAATTATCATTTGACAACAAAAATAAAATGGATTATTATTTTGTTATCAAATGATAAGTATTTGGAGGCATAGGATGAAAACGTTAATTGTCTATACATACCCAAACCATAAAAGTTTAAATTATGCTTTTTTACAGGAGGTGATAAAAGGGTGTCGAGAGAACCCTGCGATAGAAGAATTACAGATACTAGATTTATATGAAGAACAATTTGATCCGCGTTTAGTTTTTCATGAGCATAAACGACGGCGTGATATGTATCGTGATCCGCAATTGGAAAAGTACCGCCAACAGCTTACATGGGCAGATCAGATTGTTTTTGTCTATCCAATTTGGTGGGGGAGACCTCCAGCAATGCTACTAGGGTATATTGATCAATTATTTGCTTCCAATTTTGCTTATCGGGATACGAAGGGATTATTTCCTATAGGGCTCTTAAAAGGAAAGTCAGTTGTCTGTGTGTCCACGATGAAGGGGCCAACGAATTATCCATTCTTATGGTTGAATAATGCCCATAAAATTTTGATGAAAAGAGCATTATTTAAATTTGTAGGGATGAAGAAAGTGAAATTTTTTGAATTTGGGAATATGGAAAGTAAAAAGGGGAAGCAACAGCAAAAGCTTGACAAAGTGTATCGATACTTTAAAAAGGTTGCTTACTAATGAAATTATCTCGTGCAGACGTGCTTAGTCGTTTGCACGAGTTTGTGTACTGTCGATAGGTAGTGTTATGATAAAGGTTGTAAATTCAGCAAGCTTGCTCTTTACAGCAATGGTACCATGGTGCATTTCAATAATTTTTTTAACAATAGCCAACCCTAAGCCGCTACCGCCATTTGTAGCTGTTCGCGATTGATCGGCCTTATAAAATCGCTCAAAAATATGGATTAGCTGTTCTTCGGATAAACCGATGCCTGTATCTTGAATAATAACTGTAATTGTATCCAACTGCTGTGTCATCGATAAAGTGATTGTACCGCAGTCAGGCGTAAATTTAATGCTATTCGTTAGCAAATTCATCCATACTTGATTTAGCAAATCCTCGTCTGCCGTAATGCTTATATTATCAAGTTGAAGATCAAAGTCGAGTTGTTTCATTATCCAATTAGGCTCAAGTGCCAATACAACATTGCGTAATTGTTTATCAAGTCGATAATTTTTCGCTTCAAATGGATGATGCTGTGATTCTAGAGAAGTAAGCTTAAGCAAATTATCACTAATTTTTGATAAGCGATTACTTTCTAATTCAATGATTTCTAGGTAGTGTCGACGCTTTTCTTCAGGCATATTAATATTTTTAAGTGCCTTTGCAAAGCCATTAATAGATGTTAAAGGTGACTGTATTTCATGGGAAACGTTTGAAATGAACTCTTGACGCATTCTTTCAAGTTCGCCTAATTCCACAGCCATATGATTGATGCCATGAATTAATTGCCCAAATTGATCTTCTTCATCTGCTTTTAAATCTAATTGGACATCAAAATCCCCTTTTGCCATGCGACTTAATGCATCCACAATTGTATCCCAATAGTTTCGTTTTCGATTTAATCCGATTAAAAAGATAATAGTGGCTGAACAGGCAAAGAGCACAAATACACCTATCACTGTTCCTAACTGTAGCCAAAATCCTTGAGGTTCTGCACCTAATCGACCATAAAGCCATGTGGTTGCATGATAGGCAAGAAAAGCAAATACAGTATTTGCCATGAGGAACAGGCAAAGGACCATGATCAACTTGAAAAGGAATCTGCGTTTTCTCATGTGGTTAGTTCCAAGCGATAGCCAAGACCACGAATGGTGCGAATGATAAAGCCACTCATTTCTTGTGGAAAACGTTCGCGTATTCTTTTAATATGGACATCGACTGTCCGTTCATCTCCCTCATAGTCATAGCCCCAAATTTTTTCAATTAATTGTTCGCGTGAAAAGGTTTTACCTACATAGCTCGCTAGCGTAAATAATAGCTCGAACTCCTTTAATCGAAGTATTATAATTTCTCCGTTCCAATCGACTTCATGTGTCTGACGATTAAGTTTGACATTGCCAGCTTCTACAATCTGTGAAACCGAAATACGATATCTTTTTAATATCGACTTTACACGGACAATTAGCTCAGCAGGCTCAAATGGCTTTACGAGATAGTCATCTGTCCCCAATTGAAAGCCCTTGACCTTTTGAGACGTTTCTCCTTTAGCTGTGAGCATGAGGATAGGGAGATCTGTATCGAATGAACGTATTTCTTCACATAGTGTCCAGCCATCCATGTTTGGCATCATAATATCCATCACGACCATATCCACTTTTTCAGCGGCTAACTTGGACAGTGCATCAACACCGTCCGTAGCTTCTATAACCTCTAAACCTTCATTTTGTAAAAATACTTTTACTAATTCTCGAATATATCCATCATCATCCACCACTAATAGTTTTGTCATCAAAACATATCCCTTCGTCATTCCTCTTTAATTCGTAATTGCTGCTTCGCAAACTCACGATACATTGCATGTGTTTCAAAGAGCGTTTCATGTGTACCACAGCCTGTAATATGCCCTTTCTCTATAAATAATATTTGATCGGCATCTACCACTGTTGATAGACGGTGAGCTATAACTAATGTTGTGCGACCTTGCATTAAATTGTCTAACGCTTTCTGTACATAAATCTCTGACTTGCTATCTAAACTAGATGTTGCTTCATCTAGCATTAAAATTTGCGGGTTCCGTAACAGGGCTCTTGCAATGGAAATACGCTGACGTTGCCCACCTGAAAGCTTGATTCCTCGTTCTCCAACCTCTGTGTTAAACTTATCTGGCAGATCATTTATAAAGTGATCAGCATAGGCCATTTTAGCCACTTTTTCTAGCTCATCATCCTGCACCTCACGGTCAACACCGTAGCAAATATTGTCACGAATCGTTCCTGACAGTAGGGCACTTTCCTGCGCCACATAGCCAATTTGACTGCGCCAAGAGTGGAGTGAGAAAGTTTCAATTGGTGTATCTCCTAGTGTAATACTGCCGCTAGTTGGCTGATAATATCGCTCTAAGAGAGAAAATGTTGTTGTTTTTCCGCCACCACTTGGTCCAACGATGGCCGTTACTTTGCCTGGCTCAATGGTAAAGCTAATATTGGACAAAATTGGTTCCTCATTATAAGAGAAGTCCACATTTTTGACATAAATCGGTTGATCTACTTTTTCTACTGTTAAGCCGTCCTCAATATGTTCTTCTTCATGTTCAAGTAACTCGCTAATTCGTTCCGTAGCTCCCATAGCCTTTTGAAGTTGCGTAAAGAACATAGTTAATTGGGTCATAGGCATAATGATTTGGATTAAATATAAAATAAATGCCACCATATCGCCAGCAGTTAGTTCCCCAGAGGATACACGAACACCACCGTATCCAATAATAGCGACAAGTACTGACATCAGAACAAATGAAATTAATGGCGAAATAAGCGCATGAATTTTTGCTTCTTTTAAGCCAAAGGTAAAGAGATTCGTAATGCCCTTTTTTCCACGCTCATATTCAATTTGCTCCGCATTCGATGCCTTAACTAAGCGTGTTTCAGGTAAAACTTGGTTCAGTACGGATGTAAACTTCGCTGTCTCATCTTGCATACCCTTTGAAATCACAAACATGCGTTTACCAAGCAACATTAAAATAACCATCGCCAGTGGAACAGCGATTAGCATTACCAGCGTCATTTTCCAATCTAAGAATAAGAGAATGATGATAGAGCCGATGATGGAAATAACACCAGATAAGCAGTTTGCTAGATGCTCCGTAATAAGCTCCTTCACGACCGCTGTGTCATTGGTAACACGGCTTAATGTTTCACCAGTATCGTGTTCATCATAATAGGGGATTGGTAAATGAAGCAGCTTGCGCCAAAGTTGATCCCGTAATTTTGCCACAACATGTTGTCCAACTCGGTTTAAATAATAGATGGATAATCCACTAGCAATAGCCTGTGCGATAAAGGCAATACCCAGTAAAATGATTTGCCAATAATTAAGCGATTCTAATGAAAAGCCATCCACTAACTGTTTTGTAAATAAGGGGACGATAAAGCCTACACCCGTTGTAGCTAAACTCATAATTAAGGCAATAACTAGCAGCCAAATAGGTGGTTCAGCTCGTTTTACTAATTGTATAAAACGTCGCCAATCTTGTTTTTTAGTAGTATCTTTTGATGTTTCTTGCAAAGAAATAAGCCTCCTTCAGTGTTCTATGGCTTTTACTATAGCATCTGTTTATGAACTGAATATGAAATGAATTGTAATGAAGCTACAATAAGTGTACGAAATTACCACTTCTTAATTATTACAATAAAGAAAAAATAAATAAAGAGGTTCCTTTTTTTGGAGAGATACCATATAATATTCATAAACCGACAGTCGGTCTATAATGTTCACTGAAAATCGAAATACGAGTGATGGCTGAATGATTTAACATCCATTAAGCACAGGAAAGGGGTTATTCAAATGGAATCTCAGATAACAAGAAAAGGCTTTTCAAAAGATTTTAACCTAATGGTGGTTGGGCAAATTATTTCCATTTTAGGATCTGCTCTTTTAAGGTTTGCTCTTTCACTTTATGTATTAGATATTACAGGTCGTGCAGATCTTTTTGCTGTACTATTTGCGATTTCAAGTATCCCGATTTTACTTGCACCACTTGGAGGAGCTATTGCTGACAGATTCAATCGACGTAATTTAATGGTACTATTTGATTTTGTCAGTAGTGTAATCGTGTTTATTTTTTTATTTTGGCTTATAAGTGATAATAGTTCTATCGTCTTTATCGGTATCGTCATGGTGTTACTTTCACTTGTAAGTGCCATGTACACGCCAGCAGTTATGGCTAGTATCCCTGTACTAGTAGAAGAAGAGAAGCTTGAGCAAGCAAATGGCATTGTCAATGGGATTCAAGCATTGTCGGGTGTAGCGGCTCCTGTGCTAGGTGGAATATTATACGGCATGATTGGCTTAAAGGTGCTTGTCATCATGAGTGGAGTGCTCTTTTTTCTATCAGCCCTGTTAGAGATGTTTATTACCATTCCATTTAATCAACGACAACAGGACGGACATATTATTCCAACACTTATCAATGATTTGAAAGAGGGCATTAGCTATGTAATAAAGCAATCTTTTATCTTCAAATGTATGATTTTAGCAGCATTATTAAATTTATTATTAACCCCATTGTTTGTTGTAGGTGTACCAATAATTCTCCGGGTCACAATGCAAAGTAGTGATACGTTATATGGAATAGCAATGGGATTAATCGATTTTGCTACTATTTTAGGGGCTTTATCGATGGGATACTTTGCAAAAAAAATGGGTATCAGTAATTTGTATGTTTGGATTTTCGTCACAGCCTTATTGATTGTTCCAATGGCCATTTCAGTTATGCCTATTATGCTTACGATTGGCTATTATCCTTCTTATATTGTTTTTGTCATCAGCACCCTTTTGATAGCTATGATTATTACAGTTATTTCTATTTATGTTATTACAGTTGTCCAAAAAGAAACACCCAATGAAAATTTAGGGAAGGTTATGGCGATTATTATTGCCGTTTCACAATGTATGGCACCAATTGGGCAAATATTGTATGGCTTACTATTTGAGGTGTTTAGTAGTAAAATCTATGTTCCAATTTTAATGATTGGTGTATTCATGGTGATCCTGGCTTTAGCAACCAACAGAATATTACGATTTGAAGAGAGAAATAATTAACTTTTATGGGTCCCTTATATAGAAGGGACTTTTTTATTACCTCAACGACATGAAAAACAAATTTTGGAGAAAGGCTTGACCTTCAAGTTGGTTGAAGGTTTACCATTGGAAATGAGAGGTGTGATGATGTGAAAAAATATATGACCATTCAAGAGTTCTCTGAAAGAACAGGTATAGCCAAAAGCACTCTACGCTTTTATGAAACCAAAAATTTATTACTGCCAGAGGAAAGGAGCCTAAATGGCTATCGTGTGTATGCAGATAGCCAGATTGCAACTGTAAAATTAATATCCACTTTGCGTTTGGCGGATGTTCCTATTAATGAAATTCAACATTATTTACAGGAGCAGAATGAAGCGGTTCGTCAAGAGATGATGCAAAAATGGATTCAACATATTAAGAGAAAAAGAGATTTATTGGATATTAGCCTGCGTTATTTAGAAAGTGATTCTATTCGAGAGGATATTTATTTAATTGATAAAAATGATGAAAAGATTATTTGGTATACAGCCAAATCGACGACAGGGAAATTTGGAGCAAGCTTTGCACAAAGAGCAAATGAATTAAAACAATTAAATATCCGTATTAAAAGCTACTATTTAAATTATTTATCAGGGCAAGACGAAATTAAAGCTCAAATTGGCTTTGGAGTTCCAGTAGACACAAATTTAAATATACATATAGATTGTGATTTTATTGAACACATGCCTGCTTGTATATGTCTGGCACTACCCTTTAAAGAGCATATGTCAACGATTAAGGATGGTTATATTAAATTACTACAATATGCACTTCAACATAAATGGGTTCCTACTCGATCCATTCTAGAGTGGTATCGAGGTGATGATTTTACACAATTAGATTTATTGTTACCTGTTATTCAAATGGAGTAGTAATATTTTACATAATTAGGAAGGTGTAATATGAAACGATTTATCCGTTTTACTATGAAAAATGCTTTAACAATGATATTAATCATACCTCTTTTTATTGTAGGAGGGATTTATTCATTAAAAACTTTACATATGGAGAAGTACCCAAACGTCGATATTCCATATTTGACAGTAATTATTCCTTATCAGGGAGCCTCGCCAGAACAAGCTATGAATGATATTGGAAAGCAAATGGAAAGAGCTTTCCTCAAGCTTGAAGGAAGAAAAAATGTTTACACGAACGGTGTAACGAATGCTGTCTATTCAACAATCGAATTTGATATGACAATGGATATGAAGGAAGCAGAGCAGCTTGTAAGGAGAAGTGTGGATAGTTTACAACTGCCTAAATTAGCAGGTGAACCTCAATATGAATTAACGAGACCTGGTGGAAATCCAAATAGTTTCACAATGGGTATATATGCGCCAGAAAAAATCGACGAAGTTCAAAAGTTTGTAAAGGACACAATACTCCCACGATTGACTGTTATAGAGGGTATAAGTGACTTAGAAATGAGTGGAACAACAGAAACATCTGTATTTATACGACTTTTACCGCAAAAATTAATAGCAAATGGTTTTACATTCAATGATGTACGAGAAGCAATTGTAGCAAGTAATCTTTCTGTGCCAACTGGAGATATTACGATTTCAAATGAAATTTTACCAGTAAGAATTAATAGTGCGCTTACATCTATTGAGGACATTAAAAATGTAAAGCTTTTTACGAAAGAAGGAGAATATACTGCAAAGACTTTAGGTGAAGTAGCTGAAGTAACAGATGAAAGTAAATATACAAATAATATAACACGCATTAATGGCAAGGAGGGAGTTAGTTTCAGTATTATTCCTGAGGGTGGTGCCGATGTAGTAGGAATTATTGATCAAGTTAAGAAGGAAATGGATTCTTTAGCTATTCCAGAAGATTATAAAATGGAGATTTTGCACGATCAATCTATTGAAATTAATCAATCCGTTCATTCAATGCTCCGTGAAGTATTTTTAGGTGCATTCATGACGATCCTCATCACATTATTATTTTTAAAAAATATTCGTTCGACTATTATTGCCGTCATCTCAATCCCAGTTTCAATTTTTGCATCTTTTCTTTGGCTGAAAGCAATGGGATATACATTAAATATTATGACACTCGCTGGGATTGCTGTGGCAGTTGGACGAGTTGTAGATGATTCTATCGTTGTTATTGAAAATATATTTAGGAGAGTAAAGGCATCAAAGGAAAGAGACGAAGAATTAATAGAACAGGCAACAAGTGAAGTTGCAACTGCCATAACTTCCTCAACCATAACAACCATTGCTGTTTTTCTTCCACTTGCCTTTGTACCAGGAATTGTAGGCAGTTTTTTCAAGCCACTTGCATGGACCATTGTCATTTCATTGTTAATTTCTTTAATGGTTGCCATCACTATTGTACCAATATTGTCAAAGGTCTTTTTATTAAAAACTACGCCCAAACTCTCACATGAGAATGTCCTTCAAAAGTGGTATCGGAAAAGTTTAACCTGGACCTTGCATCACCGTCTAATTACTTTATTTGCTGCGCTAATAATTTTAATAGGCACTACTGTCAGCATTGCACCCAAGCTAGGGACAACCTTTCTACCACAGGAGAAAGTGAACAATTTCAAGATTGAATTGATAATGGAAAACGGAACTTCCTTAGAAAAAGCAACTGATGTGGCTAGTAAAGTAGAAAATATATTACTAAATCAAAAGGAAATCAATCTTATACATACGGTTATTGATCCGCAATCAAAAAATGCAACGATTTCTTTTGTAGTCAATGATTCTGTTAAGGAATTGTATGAATATGTTAGTAATTTGCAAGTACAGTTAACAACAATAAGTGGACCTAAGGAGATGAAGGTATCAGGTATTGGAGGAATTATTGGAGGGGCAGAAAACAAATATACGTTAGTAGTAAATGGTACTAATTTAGAAGAAATAAAAAGAGCGAGTGAACAGATAACAGACGCTTTAAAGAAAGTGCAAGGTATGGAGAATGTGACAACATCTTTAGAGGGGGAAATACCTGAAATCATTGTAGATTTGGATGATACGAAACTTGCCGAGAAAGAAATGATACCAGCAACGGTTGCACAAAATCTTCGAACACTCATTAATGGCGATGTAGTCACAACTATGCAAGCTGCTGATGAAACTAAAGAAGTGAATCTAGGATTAAAAATGGCTGAGATGACTTCGCTTAAAGATTTCGGAAAGGTTCAAATCAGTAATACAATGGGAATTCCCGTCATGCTGAATGAAATAGGAGAACTAAAAAGAGTTCATAATATCACTTCCATTTCACATCTTAATGGTGAAGAATATATTATGGTGTATGGAACCATTACTGATGAAAAAGTAGGAGATGTAACTGCTCAGGCAGATAAGCTGATTAATAAACTACAGCTTCCTGAGAATATTAGCTATTATAAAGAAGGTGTATCAGCTTCAATGGATGATGGTTTCAGGGATTTATCAATTGCCATAGGAATTAGTATATTTTTAGTATATTTGGTACTGGTATTTACCTTTAAGGAAGGAAAAGCCCCATTTGTTATCTTGTTTGCGATTCCGTTCTCAGTTATAGGTGCAGTAATAGGTCTTTATATTGTAAAGGAACCTATCGGCATGCCTGCAATGATTGGTTTACTAATGTTAAATGGGATTGTTGTAACGAATGCAATCGTACTTATTGATAAGGTGAAGCAATTTGAAAGAAGTGGCATGACCAAACAATCAGCTTTAGTGGAAGCAGGCGTTATACGTATTCGTCCTATTTTAATGACAGCTATCGCTACAATGGGAGCATTAATACCCATGGCAATTTCGAATGAAACGGGTATGGTATCAAAATCACTTTCTGTTGTAGTGATAGGTGGACTATTTACTTCTACTTTTTTAACATTGTTTATTGTACCTATACTTTATAGCCTATTTCAAAAGAATAAAAAATCCTTAAGCCATATTTAAAAATTTTACGACAGAAAAGCGCAAGAAATCAACGTTTCTAAAATGATTTCTTACGCTTTTTAGTTTTGATCCGTTCGATCCCAGACCTTTTAAAAATAGTGTTTCGTTAGTACCATTTTCTTCTAGACCTAGTTGACATTCTTTCCTGAGGTTGAACCTCAGCAGACGGGAAAATCGGTTGAGGGATTTTACGTATATCTGTTTCCTGATGAACAATTGTCTGTTTATCTTCATCCTCAAGACGATCCTCAGTTGCTTGACTAAGACCTGAATCATTACTTAAGAGAGGTGTTGTTTGCAGATTGCTGTTTTCAATAGTAGCAACAGTTTCCTGATGCTCAGATGGAGAATGTTCTATTTCAGCTTCGGCATGAGGCTGCTGCACAGGATGAACATCCTTTATCACAAGGATTGGTCGCATCATATCATGATCTTCGTGCTCAAGAAAATGACAATGCCACATATAATGACCGATATGATCTTTCCAGTGCATAATAATTTTCGTCACTTTTCCTGCATCTGCTTTGACAGTATCCTTCCAGCCTTGTTCATAGTCACGAGGTTCTTCAGGAGGTCCTGTAAATTCCAGCCTTCCTTCATTTTGATACAGCTCTAAATCAAATGGACGTCGTTCCACTATTTTGAATTGTATTAAATGCAAATGAATAGGATGGATGAACGGTGTGGCATTAATAAAACTCCACATCTCTATGCTATCAAGTGCAGGTTTTTCTGTGGCAGGATCATGGTACATCCGATTATTTAATAAAAGCATCGGTCGACCAAATTCATCCGTTGTAGCGGTTAATGGTAGTTGTCTCTCGATATGTGCATGATGAGGGTGCAAATCCATTGAAACGGCAAGCATCTCTGGGATTTCACTAGTATCTTCACATTTTAAAGGGAGAGTAACTTTGAATTGCATAAGAACGTTTGTATGCTCATCGATGAAATCTTCATCAGAATTGACTAATAGTATTTCCTGACCGTCACATTTAGAGAAATCAATAATGACATCTGTTCGTTCAGCTGGTAGTAATTCAACAGATTGTATTTCTCGAGGTGCTGTTAAAAAACCGCCATCTGTCCCAATTTGAATCATTGGTTCTCCATTTGAAAGGCTGATAACATATCCTCTTCTATTGGAGCCATTTAGAAAACGAAATCTATATTTACGAGGTTCGACGTTTAAAAAAGGCCATACCTTACCGTTTACAACGATTGTATTCCCCACAAATCCAGGCGTAATTGATGGATGGACGGGAACTGGAAATGGTGGCTCATCAGGATAGAATAGTGAACCATCTTCATTAAACGATTTATCTTGAATTAATATTGGATATTCGTAGTCACCACAGGGCAAATTAGAACGCTCCTCAACGGCATCCCTCAAGAGATAAAAGCCCGCTAATCCTGCATAAACATTTAAGCGTGTTAATGCCATTGCGTGGTCATGGTACCACATTGTTGTACCAGGTTGATGATTTGTATATTCATGTACTTCTTTATTGAATTTTGGTCCCGTATACATATAGTCTCTTGTGTACCATGCTTCTGGATGACCATCGCTTTCCCAATCTACATTTGCGCCATGTAAATGAGTGACTGTTCTTACCTCTTGGGAATCATTGGAAGCATGAAGCGTAAAATCGACTGGTAGAAAATGCTTTGTAGGTAATAGATTTTTATATCTGACGTAAATTGTTTTGTCTTTTTTAGCTTCAATCGTCGGGCCAGGATAAAGGCCGTTATAGCCCCAAATGATGGATTTTGGGAAATCCTTATGAAAACAATGCTCTGCCTGTATCATTTGTAACTCATAATAATCTTTTCGTTGTTGACCTCTATAATATTTTGGTTTAGCAGTGCTTGGTTTTGGTAGCTCATCAACAAATTTTGGAATAGTAGCTGGATCAGCAGGATTAATATTCATGGTCAAAACATCACGTCCCTTTTTTGAGTACTTTAGATAGCTAATTACTTCATCATATGGGTGAAAACAATAGGCAACTGGGACAATAATGGAGAAAATTTGTGCAAATAAGAAAAAATATCTACACTTCAATAATGGATGTGTGATGTTGATTTCAAGGAATAGTGAGGGAAGTTAAATAATCATTGCCATGTAGATGAAGAACGAATTGCTTGATGCATGATTGTAGGAATGTTTTCTACTATTCTATAAATTATCAATTGGTAAAGTTTTGTAAATGTTGAAAAGTACGGACGACAGGATACAGTTGTTTTATAATGGATATATTAGTTAATTTGGGGTTTGGAGAAGTGGTGATACGTTGGAACTAACATTAGAACAATTAAATAAAACAATAATGGAAATGCGAACAAGGGGTCTTCTAACAGAAGCATTAGCCCTTGCTGAACAAGGTCTATTAGTAGCAGCAGAGAATAAAAATTTTCAACATGGACTGGATTTATATTATCAAAAGATATTAATACACTTCGCGCTAGGAAATACATTAGGTATGGTGAGCCTTATTCCTGAATATGAAGCGTCTTGTCAAAAATATGGTACTGCAAAAGACTTCATGCATTATTACCTTGTCATGTCTTTATTATATGATGCAGTTGGTTTTAGAGCAAAAACAATCGAAATGACAAAAAGATCGATTGACTATGCACATAAACTTAACGATTTAATTATGCTTGTTCGGGGTCATAATAATTTATGTTATCTAGAGGTTGAGAAAGGCTGCAACGATGAAGCACTACAAGCTGGTTTACTGGCTAGAAAATACAATCAGCAAATATTGAGGAAGCTACCTGAATTAGCGAGGTTACATGATATTCGTATTAATAATAATTTAGCTGATGTTTATATTTTTGAGGGAGATTTTGACACAGCACAGACTTTATTAGACAGTACGTTGAATTCACCGATTATTCAGCACCATAATCGGGAAAGGGTGGCTGCTTTGTTTGGATATGGGTTTTTATATGAAAAACAAGATAATTTAAAAGAGGCAGTGAACTATTACAAACAGTCAATAGCGCTGGCACAATCGTATGGGGATAATGCTATAACCAAGAAAGTAATGCGTTTGCTTTTAAATGTACTATATCAGTTGAATTGGCGAGATGAAATTTTTGAAGTGCAGCGTGCATATATAGAGCTTTCTGAAAAAATGAGCGCAGATAATTTGCTACAGCAGGTGATGAACTTAGAATTTAATCGCCATAAGGAAAAGCTTGAAAAAAAGGCACTCTATGATCCTTTAACGGGTGTCTTAAATCGGCATTTCCTTGATGTTGAGATTAATGAAAGGCTATATGAGGCAAAAATCAACAGAAAATTTGTTGGTCTGGCTGTTTTAGATCTTGATTATTTTAAATCGTATAACGATACGTATGGACACTTATTTGGTGATCGTGTTTTACAAATTCTTGCGACTGGCCTTCGTAATTTTTTACAAAAAGAAGATGCGGAGATTATTCGCTTTGGTGGTGATGAATTTGTCATTTGTATTCGTCATAAGCAGAAAGAGTTTGTAAATAAACTGTTCCAAGATTTGCATACCTTTTTACTTACATTGACGTTGGATCAACATACTGAAAGTGAAACACTAAAGGTTAGCATGGGCGCATGTATCAATAATCAGAAAAATTATGACTTTAAAACTTTATTTGAGCATGCGGATCAATGTTTATACCGAGCTAAAAAAAATGGCCGGACTACCTGTATTATTAATGGATTGCAATAAATATTTTTAATTCCTATTTGATTTGTGAATAGGAATTTTTTACGTTGAAAAGGCTGTCATTTTTTATCAAAAATCGAAAAATAAAAATAACTATTCGAATCATTTGAAAACCTTATTCTAGCAACGTACAATATATGAAATTAAGAAACACGACAGGACAAAATTGTTGTATAATGTTGTGGTATGAGGAAAGAAAGCAGGTTGACAAAATGGAGAGCAAAATGAAAGGTTACGTAGCTTTTAACATGCTAAATCAGGCAATCGAGTTAAAGCATAAGCTAGATGTGAAACATAAGGTGAATAAATGAAAAACTGGTTGATTTTCATTTCTGTCTTTATGGTTTCATTGTCACTTGTCATAGGTATTTTAGTATTATGGAAAGCCGAGGCTCCGTTCCGTTCAATTGAAGAGAAGGCTGAACAGTTGGCACTGGATGCCAAGGCCCTCGCAGTCGTTTCGGAGTCCTACACATATAATGGCAAACATTCGTATGTTACTGTATTTGGAGTAGACGAATATGGTGATAAAAAAGCTGTCTTTGTTCCTACGAATCTAGATGCTGATTCAATGCAGGAAGTATTTTTGAAAGATGGTATTAACGAAAAGCAAGCATTATCGGTTTTTAAAAAAGAAGGAAATGTACAAAAGGTACTCAATATGAAATTAGGCTATGAGGAGCCCGGTGCTGTTTGGGAAATTTCGTACCTAAACGATCACGATAAGCTCAACTATGTCTATATTATGTTTGAGGACGGCGATTGGTGGAAGCGCATTACGAATTTATAAGAGGAGTAGATTCCGAATGAAAAATTTATTAGCAAACCGTGTAAAAACTTTAACACCATCTTCAACTTTAGCCATTACTGCAAAAGCTAAAGCATTAAAAGAGCAAGGGATTGATGTCATTGGTCTAGGTGCTGGTGAACCAGACTTTAACACGCCGCAAAATATTTTAAATGCTGCTATTGACTCAATGGAGAAAGGTTTTACAAAATATACACCAGCTGGCGGACTTCCAGTACTTAAGCAGGCAATTATTGATAAATTACAACGCGACAACAACCTTACATATAAGGCTAATGAAATCATTGTTGGTGTTGGTGCAAAGCATATTCTCTACACATTATTCCAAGTTATTTTAAACGAGGGTGATGAAGTCATCATTCCAATCCCTTATTGGGTATCCTATCCTGAGCAAGTAAAGCTAGCTGGTGGAGTGCCTGTTTTCGTTGAAGGTACAAGAGAGCAGGGCTATAAAATTACAGCGGATCAATTAAGAGACGCAGTAACAGATAAAACAAAAGCAGTGATTATAAACTCTCCTAGCAATCCATCAGGCATGATTTATTCTCGTGAAGAGCTAGCAGAACTTGCTGCTGTTGCAGAAGAAAAGGATATTTTAATCGTGTCAGATGAAATTTATGAGAAGCTTGTATACAATGGTATAGAGCATTTTTCAATTGCACAACTTTCTGCTGCAGTGAAAGCACGTACAATCGTTGTAAACGGTGTAGCAAAATCTCACTCTATGACAGGCTGGCGTATCGGGTATGCGGCAGGTAATGCAGACATTATTAAACCAATGACTGATCTTGCATCACACTCTACATCAAACGCAACAACAACTGCACAATATGCAACAGTGGAGGCATACAATGGACCACAGGACACAGTAGAAGAAATGCGCCAAGCTTTCGAATCTCGTCTTGAAAAAATTTATCCACAGGTAAGTGCAATTCCTGGCTTCCATGTGTTAAAACCACAGGGTGCATTCTACTTATTACCAGACGTAGCAGAGGCAATGGCTCATACTGGCTACGATTCAGTAGATGCATTTGCTGCGGCTATTTTAACAGAAGCAAATGTAGCAGTCATTCCAGGCTCTGGCTTTGGTGCACCAACTACAATGCGATTATCTTATGCTACATCTTTAGAACTATTAGAAGAGGCAGTCCGCCGTATTGATGCATTTGTCAAATCAAAATGGCAAGACTAATCCTTCTAACCAACTTTGGAGGATTTCTATGAAAAAAATTATGATTCAAGATATGCCAAAACATATCGGTGAAACAGTCAAGCTAGGTGCTTGGTTATCAAACAAACGTTCAAGTGGGAAAATTGCCTTCTTACAATTACGTGATGGCTCTGGCTTTGTACAGGGCGTTGTTGTGAAAGAAGAAGTAGGCGAAGAAATTTTTGCCGTTGCAAAAGGTATGACACAAGAAACTTCGATGTATATTACAGGAGAGGTTAAAGCAGATGAGCGTTCAAGCTTTGGCTGCGAGCTAGCTGTAACAGGTATTGAAGTGCTACATGCCGCAACAGATTTTCCAATTACACCAAAAGAACACGGTCCCGAGTTCTTAATGGATAATCGTCATCTATGGCTACGCTCTCGTAAGCAGCACGCAATTATGAAAATCCGTAACGAAATTATTCGTGCAACTTACGAGTTTTTCAACAACAACGGATTTACAAAAATGGATCCGCCAATTTTGACTGGATCAGCTCCTGAAGGTACTTCTGAGCTATTCCACACGAAATATTTTGATGAGGATGCGTATCTTTCTCAATCGGGTCAGCTCTATATGGAAGCAGCTGCGATGGCATTAGGAAAAGTCTTCTCATTCGGTCCTACATTCCGTGCTGAAAAATCAAAAACACGCCGTCATTTAATCGAATTTTGGATGATTGAACCGGAAATGGCCTTTGTTGAATTTGAGGAAAATCTTGAAGTTCAAGAACAATATGTGGAGCATATCGTGCAATCTGTACTAGCAAACTGCAAATTAGATCTAGAGCGTCTTGGGCGTGATACCTCAACTCTAGAAAACATAAAAGCACCATTCCCACGTATCTCTTATGACGATGCGATTAAATTATTACATGAGCAAGGATTTAACGATATTGAGTGGGGCGATGATTTCGGTGCGCCACATGAAACAGCTATTGCCAATTCATTTGACAAACCTGTATTCATTACTTGTTATCCAGTAGGTATTAAGCCATTCTATATGCAACCACATCCTGATCGTGATGATGTTGTCTTATGTGCAGATCTAATTGCACCAGAAGGATATGGGGAAATCATTGGTGGTTCTGAGCGTATTCATGATTATGATTTATTAAAAGCACGACTTGAAGAACACAATTTATCATTGGATGCTTATGCTTGGTATTTAGAACTACGCAAACAGGGCTCTGTACCGCACTCTGGTTTCGGTCTTGGCTTAGAGAGAACAGTGGCATGGATTTCTGGAACGGAGCATATCCGTGAAACTATCCCATTCCCACGTTTATTAAACCGTTTATATCCATAAGCGGCAATTAATATGGTTTGTATTTGACGCTTTAGGTACAGATAATTACTGCCCGTTAAAGCAGGGCCAATTTAAAAGTCGCGTAGGGTAAATCTACGCGGCTTTTCTACTTACTATTGAAAAAGGAGTCAAATAAAGTATGAGCACAAATAATAGTCGACTCCGCGTATGGACTGAACAGCGAATGATTCAAATTCCCCAGCTCTTTTTTCAGTTTTATAAGGAGTTAAATATGAAGGATGAAGAGGCGCTAATCGTTTTCCATTTACTAGCGTTCCATATTGAGGGCAATGACTTTCCAACACCTGATGATTTAATGAACCGCCTCACAATGCCCGACAATGATATTACCTCTGGTTTACAGCGGTTAATGCAAAAAGGCTTCCTTGAAATTACCCGTGATGTTGATGCAAACGGCAAGCTATATGAAAAATATTCGATTTTTCCACTTTGGGAGCGTATTATGCAGCTGATGGAAATGAAAGAACAGCAAAAATCGGCTACTGCACTTAGACATGAAGAGGGCGAGATATTTCGATTATTTGAAGAGGAAATGGGACGTCTTTTATCTCCTTTAGAGCTAGAAAAAATCGGTTCTTGGCTAGATGAAGATAAGCATAGTCCAGCCCTCATTAAAGAAGCGTTAAAGGAGGCAGTGTTTGCGGGGAAGCTAAGTATTCGTTATATTGATCGTATTTTGCTGGAGTGGAAAAAGAAAAATATTACGACACCTCAGGCTGCGCAAAAACAAAGTGAACAGTTCCGTGAAAAACAAACGATTCACAGGCCACCAGTCCGTTCACCGCAGCAAGAGATACAGTCGACAAATAAAGTACCATTTTATAATTGGTTAGAAGAGAGGGAGTAGGAGGACCAGTATGCTAACAAAAAAACAATGGGAGCATTGTCTAGCCGAAATGGATCGTATGTTTCCTGAGGCACATTGTGAGCTCGTACATCAGAATCCGTTCGAGCTAACGATAGCCACATTGTTATCTGCACAATGTACTGATGTTCTTGTCAATAAGGTTACGAAAACGTTGTTCCAAAAATATAAGAAACCTGAAGATTATTTAGCAGTATCCTTAGAGGAATTACAGCAGGATATTCGTTCCATCGGCTTGTATCGAAATAAGGCAAAGAATATTCAAGCTTTATGTCAGCGCTTGTTAGATGAATATGAGGGTGAGATACCAGCAAGTCGAGAAGCCTTAGTGACATTGCCTGGTGTTGGTCGTAAAACGGCTAATGTCGTATTATCGGTAGCATTCGATATCCCTGCACTTGCAGTGGATACACATGTAGAGCGTGTCTCCAAGCGATTGGGGCTTTGCCGCTGGAAGGATTCAGTGCTTGAAGTAGAAGAAACGATTATGAAGAAAACACCAATGGACAAGTGGTCGAAAACGCATCATCAGCTCATTTTCTTTGGCCGGTATCATTGTAAGGCTCAAAATCCAGGCTGTCATTCTTGCCCGTTACTCGGAGAATGTCGAGAAGGACAAAAGCGTTTGAAAAAAGGGCTGGTGAAAGAGGCATGAATATAGAGGCAATTACAAAGGAAAAAATTGATGCATGGTTTACAGAGTGGCAAGAGCTAGAAGGCAAAATTCACATAGCCCATGATACAAGAAATGGTGAGGCTAAGGGCTTGATGGAAGCGGCAATTGTTTTGTTTGCCCGTCTAGTAGAAGAGGGTGGAGATGAGGTATTACCGATAAATGGGGTTGAACGATTGGCCTTTATAAAAGCAAAGCCTGGTCAATATGCCTGTTATCGTCAGTTGGGTGAATTATTTAAGGAGACAAAAAAACGGACTGCTCGCTTACGACTCCAAGCTACTAAAAATAATTCAAATCGGTAAAGATATTTGATTAAATCAATTTCGCCTTGGCGTAATTGTTGCTGTCGCTTCGCTTTCGCACAGATAAACAATGCGTCCGGATTTTGAATTGTGCTTTCTCAATTCATTCCTTTGAAAATCCGTGACATCCGCCGGAGGCTTTGGGCCAACAAGATGTTGGTCACTCAGTCATTGCCACAGGACGTGGCGTTATTAGACTGAGTTCCTCTATTTCAGTAGGTGTTTGGGACCCAATGAAATGGAACCAATACCGCATTCATCTCACCATCTTTAGAGGAGGGAGTCTTCATACTGAATGAAGATAAAGGAAAAGCAGAGGAGCATCATTATGGATGTCTCCTCTGCTTTTTTTATTCTGTACTATCGTTTTCTTCATTTGGAACGACAGGGTCAGTTGGTGGTGTAGGTGGTTGACCACCGTTATTTGTGCCATTATTGGTGTTGTTACCACCATTATTGCCACCGCTGCCGTTATTACCGTTAGGATTGCCATTGTTACTATTATTTCCACTACCATTGTGGTTGCCGTTATTCCCATTGTTGTTGTGATTGCCATTATTAGCATTGCCATTACCTTGATCCGGAGACGTTGGCTGTTCTAAATCAGGTTCATCCGGAGTATCCGGCTCTTGGTTTTCGTCTGGCATACTTGTCACTTGGAAGGAGGCTGTACCAGGTTCGCTTCGTGTACCATCCACAATAGCGACGACAGAGATTGTATAATTGCCATCCTCTAAATTGTTTGCAACTGTTAGGCCTTTGCTTTCTGTTGTTCCAAGAGAAATTGTTTCTCCGCCTTCACGTTTAGCAGAGACCTCAAAGGTAGTTGGCAATGGTTCGTTAGTTTCAGGATCCAGAATGGCATCATGTTCCCAAGAAATGCTAATTGATTGAGCACCTAAATCTAAATTTGCTGAAACATTATAAGGTGTTGAAAGCTCAGGTGCCTCATATTCATTTGATACTTCCGTAGGCTCCGTGCCACGAACAAATAACTCAGTTTGACGTTTTTCACTTGGTGTGTAATCACTTGCTAATTTCAGTGGTTTTGAACCTACCTCGATTGTCATCTCTACAACAGAACTTGGTTTTTTGAAACGAGGTGTTTCAACATCCGCTGAAATTTCTTTCATAATATGTTTAAACAGTTTTTGTGGTAAACGACGTTCATCCCAAGTTGTGATAGGATCAAAGTGTTTTTCATAACCACTCCATATTGCGATTGAATAGTTAGTTGAGTAACCTGCAAACCATGAATCTGGCACACTTGTGCTAGGTAAGTTGTATTTATCAAAATCAGCTTTTGAATAGTTAGTTGTACCCGTTTTACCTGCAATATCTAAGCCAGAAACATTGGCAGCAGTACCTGATGCATCAGGCTTATTGCCAACAACATCACGTAGCATGTCTGTTACCATGTAAGCTGTGTAATCACTCATCGCAACATTAGGTTTTGGTGTGTAGTCCTTTGTTGTTTTACCATCACGATAAACAATTTTTGAAATTGAATGAGGATCATTGTAAACACCATCATTACCGAATGCTGCATAGGAAGCTGCCATTTGGATAGGAGATATGGCAATATCCCCACCACCAATCGCATCAGATTCATACACATTTTTCGCATTAATTCCTAAACGACCAATGAATTCCTTTGCCTTGTCAGTTCCAACCTCTTTTAAAGCTTTTACAGCTGGAACGTTTCGAGAAGCATAGAGTGCCTTACGAGCTGTCATAGCCCCCATGTATTTACCATCCCAGTTTGTAATAGTTTGCTGAGTGCCTGTGTATTTCATTGGTTCATCCACAAGCGTTTGACCTGTTGACCATTTTAAATATTCAATGGCTGGACCATAATCCAATAATGGCTTCATAGTAGAGCCTGGCTGATTTTGTGTTAAATCGTCTGCATAGTTCCAACCACGATTGCCATAATTGCGTCCACCACCAACAGCTTGAATTTGACCTGTTTTTGTATCAACAACAGCTACACCGGATTGAATTTTTTCTGTTGGGAAATTACTATCATCATTCATGACGTTTTCAACAATTTGTTGAGCTTTTGGATCAAGTGTTGTGTACACCTTAATGCCTTCTGCCATTGCAGAGCCATCACCGTTTTTCTCAAGTTCGTTTAGGACGACATCAAGGAAAGCATCATATTTAGAGCCAGCAAATTTTTGACGTGTTGTATCATCAGCTAAACCTGCTTGAACGTCTACTTTTTTTGCTTCTTCCATTTCAGCTTTTGTAATTTTACCATGTTGATACATTAATCCTAAGACTGTATTACGACGCTTTTCCGCAAGCTCAGGATTTTTTAATGGGTCGTAAGCATTTGGACGCTGTACTAAACCTGCAAGTAATGCTTCTTCATCTAACGTTAAATCTTTTAGCTCCTTACCATAGAAATATTGAGCGGCTGTACCAAAGCCATATACACGACCTGACATAAGCATTTTGTTAAAGTACATTTCAAAGATTTCTTCTTTTGAGTATTTACGCTCTAATTGGAAAGCAAGCCAAGCCTCTTGCGCTTTACGTTTTAATTTTTTTTCATTTTGTAAAAAAGAGTTCTTCACAACTTGTTGTGTTAAGGTTGAAGCCCCCTGTGAGCCAAAGCCATCGCGGAAGTTGGCAATAATTGCACCACCAAGACGATAAAAATCCATACCATGATGCTCAAAAAAGCGTACGTCTTCCGTAGCAAGGATAGCATTGATCATGTCCTCAGGTATATCTTCATATTTTATATATTTACGGTTTTCTGCACCAATTGTTGCAAATAAATCACCGTTTTTATCAAAGAATTCAGAAGAAACAGGGTCTTTTAGTAATTCTTCTTTAAGCTCAGGCGCGCTACTAGCATAAAAAGCGAACATCCCAGCGCCTCCAATAAAACATGCAACTCCTATTGCCACCAGCGTTAAGAAAATGCGCTTAAACCATAGCTTTCCTGATGATTTGGGCACTTTCTTTTTATTTTTTTGAGCGAGAGCTTTTTGGCGCTCACCGCGTGTTTGACGACGTTCAGTCATTCTACAATCTCCTCACTTTCAGAACCATGGCTTTTTGCTTCAATGAGCTGCTGGACAATCGGTAAATAGTCGATACGTGGATAATAGCTTGTAGGAATTTCGAAAGCTTCTCTTTCAATCGTTGAAAAAGGTATCGATTTACGCTCACCATTCTCCATTGCTTGCCAGGCCTTTTGTAAAACTTCGTATGGCACAATAAAATATCGTTCAAAAGCTGCGAAACGAACGATAATAAAAGCCACACCATTTTGTTCCATCACCTGCTGCATATGAGTCATTTGATGTAAGTGTATATTTTTTAAGGGAAAACTCGTTTTGGAAGCTGTCTCCTTTGCATCAAAATCAATATACTGCCCTTTCCAAACACCATTATAATCTGTTGTGGAAGGAGTTCGGAAGTATGCTTCACGAATTACTGCAGCACTTCGTGATGGGTACTCTACTTTGACGATTTGTACGGGAACAGGTTTCTTATGAATGATAGCAAGTCGTTTTTTTATATAATAGTCGTTTGCTTCATTTATTTCATCTTCTAGTGTTTTCCCTCGATTACTAAAAGAAATTTCTTTGTTATCATCCTTCTTTGCCTCATTTTGTACAGTTGGATTTGGGGTATACAATTTCCCATTTGGATAACGAATTGTCATTTAGCTCACCCTCTATAATACTGCTATTATATACAATAGTTTACCATGATTCAGTAGCAGTTCTCCACTTCTGGCTCGCTTAAACCATTGCAGAAATCATACGACAAGAATCAATCAATATAGTACACTTTCCGTCTTCTGAAGTCGAAAAGTTGTCAAAAAAAGGGCTGTGCTTTCTACTCAAAATGCCAAAAAAACAGATAAAGTTTTCATCCAATTCAGTAGTCAATTTGTCCTCTCTATTCGCCCCCATCTAGCTAGAAGATTATTCGGACAACAGCGCCTTCAATTTGTTTTAATAAAAAAATATCGAAATTCTTCTTCTTTCAGCTAACTTGCGCTTATTTTGTCATGCATGAAGGTAATTTTATACATGCGAGGAAATACATAAGTAAAGCAAAGGAGGCGTTGTATTGAATAAGTTGGAACAATTAGTTGCGCAGTTGGATCTAGTCAATCAATTACTTATAACAAGAGTGTCTTTGGAAAACAATGCGCATAGCATGCATTTTTTTATGCAACTCAAAGCTGTTAGCCAGAAAGTAAGCTTAGCAGAAAAGAACTGGCAAGTAAAGAATGCGTGTTCGCCTATAAGTAGTGAAAAACGATAGACTTTGGTACACTTATCTCATATGCAAAATGACTCACTCAATATGTGTATTTTAAATACAATATTTACCATAGCAAGAGGTGAGAGACATGCTATTATAAAAACCTTCATATACAACTTGTTTGTCATGTATTGTAGCTGAGATTTCCGATAACAGTACTACTATACATGCTGAAGTGATTTTAAGTTTGTATTTGGTGTAATGAATGAGATGAGGTGCGAAATTGTTATTAATACAGCAAACTTCCATATTAATAGATGAATGTGAAAAAAGTGTTGCACGCTTTTGGCAAATGCGTGAAGAGGACCGTACACCTGATTTTTTTAAGGAGGTTAAGCCACATGCCGATGCTATTCATCAACACTTAAAGGAGTGGCAACAGGGGGCCAATTTGTGGATTCAAAACAATAATCCAAAGTATATGCATATCCAACAAATTGCTGCTGTGGTGGAATCCATGGAGCAATTTGTTGTGCAATCTTTTTTTAAAGAAACAAGTAAAAAACGCTTTTTAGATGCTATTCATTCTACCTCCTTTACATTGAAAAATTTTGAGCGAATCGTGAAGGAGGGAACAAAAGATGCTATCCAAAAAGAGAACCATCAATGAATTATTAAACGAGTGGAGATATGATGAGGAATTAAAAGAACGAATTTTACACTGGCAGACACTTGAAGGACGTGAAGCAAAATATGCTCCTTTCCCGGGAAATTTACACCCTTCTCTAGTAAAGGCACTACAGGCAAGAGGGATCGAGCAGCTTTATACACATCAGCGAGAAGCCTTCGATTTTGCGCAGAGTGGTACATCCTTTACTGCGGTGACGCCAACAGCATCAGGTAAATCATATTGCTATCATCTGCCAGTTCTTCAAACAATATTAGAGAATAAAAATGCCAGGGCTATTTATTTATTTCCGACAAAGGCTTTGGCACAGGATCAGAAAAATGATTTAAATGAATTAATTGAACAAAGTGGAGAAGAGATATTAAGCTACACATATGATGGAGATACCGCACCTGGAATTCGCCAAAAGGTGCGAAAAGCAGGGCATATTGTCATGACAAACCCCGATATGCTCCATTCAGGAATATTACCACACCATACGAAATGGGTATCCCTTTTTGAAAATTTACAGTATATCGTTATTGATGAATTACATACATATAAAGGTGTATTTGGTTCACATGTAGCCCATGTTATACGCAGACTCAAGCGGATATGTGCATTTTATGGCAGCAAGCCCGTGTTTATTTGTACTTCGGCAACTATAAAAAATCCAAAGGAATTAGCAGAAATTCTAACAAATGAAACTCATGCATTAATTGCTGATTCGGGAGCACCAGTAGGTAAAAAAACATTTCTTTTTTACAATCCGCCTATTGTTCATAAAACGTTTGGCGTGCGTCGTAGTGCGGTTTTAGAGGTAAGTGACCTAGCTAAAAGATTATATATAGCAGGTATTCAAACCATTATCTTTGCAAAAAGCCGTGTAAGAGTAGAAATGATAGTGACTTATTTAAAGGAGCTGACAAGAAACAAGCTACTTGATGAATCGGTGCGAGGCTATCGTGGAGGCTATTTACCTTCCGAGCGAAGAGTAATTGAACGTGGTCTTCGAGATGGCACTATTCAAACAGTCGTTAGTACAAATGCATTGGAATTAGGAGTCGATATTGGACAGCTTCAAGCATGCATTATGACAGGTTACCCAGGAAATATTGCAAGTGCCTGGCAGCAAGCTGGTCGTGCTGGTCGTCGACAGGACGAGGCATTAATTATTTATGTAGCCCAATCGTCTGCACTGGATCAGTATGTGGTCAATCATCCACTCTTTTTACTCGGTGGTGCTCCTGAGGAAGCACGTATTTACCCTGAAAATATGTTAATTTTAATGGACCACTTAAAATGTGCAGCATTTGAGTTACCTTTTTCCATAAATGATGCATACGGAGAATATGAAGTTCAGGAATTATTAGATTATCTAGCAGAGGAAGGCGTTGTTTTTAAAACAAGTGATAAGTGGCACTGGATGAGTGATCGTTTTCCTGCACACGATATTAGTCTGCGCTCTGCTTCTCAGGAAAACGTTGTAATCATTGATATGACAATTCCTGCACAAACAAAGGTCATCGGTGAAATGGATCGTCACAGCGCAATGACATTATTACATGAAGAGGCAATCTATTTACATCAGGGCATTCAGTTTCAAGTAGAAAAGCTTGATTGGGAAGAAAAGAAAGCCTTTGTCCGTGAAGTAGATGTCGATTACTACACAGATGCTAATCTAGCAGTTGAAATGAAAGTACTAGAAGAGGATCGTAATAGGGATTATAAGGGGGGCACAATTAGCTTTGGTGATGTTGGGTTAGTTGCTCAGGCCACACTGTTTAAAAAAATACGCTTCGGCACTCATGATAATATCGGATCAGGTCCAATCCATTTACCACCAGATGAGATGCATACAAGTGCCACCTGGCTATCCCTTCATTTATCAGAGCAGTGGTCAGAGGCAGAATTGACCGAGGTAATGATTGGAATAGCCTACGCAATGAATGCCTTTATACCCCTGTTTATTCAATGTGATAGCAGTGATGTAGCAGTCGTGCCACAAGTTAAAGCATCCCATAATAAGCTGCCAACATTTTTTGTTTATGACAAGTATCCTGGAGGAATCGGATTAAGTGAAAAGGTCTATGATTTATGGGAGGACTTATTAACAAAAACGCAGCACCATGTTATAAACTGCCCTTGTAAAGCTGGCTGCCCGTCTTGTATTGGTCCACAAGACTCTACGATGAATGTAAAACGTATAGTCGTCAAGCTACTTCAACTATTAAATTATCATTATTAGTATAGTTAGAGGGTGAGCGGATATAGACTAAATCCTCATGAATGTATCATCTTATTATAGAAGAAACATCCTGAATGAACGTGATAGTCCAAGTTATTAATGGTACACTGGCAATAGAAATAGATCAAATTTTTTCCATGAAGAAGTTTTGATGTTAAATTTAACTGTACGTTCTTGAAAAAGTAAAAAACTTGTAAAATGATGCTAACCATCAACCAGATGAAACATAAAAACAAAAATATCGATATATAAAGAATTTGGAGTGGTTATGTTTAGTTACCAAAGTAGTTTATATTAACGAACGCCTGAAGTAGAAATCCTAAACAGACCAGAACCACCAGAGTTAGATGAATTGTTCGTGCAGTAATGAGTAGAGGTGGATAAAATGAACATTAATCAAGTGACAAAAGAAAAGCTCGAAAAAACAATTGAACGAATGCAAAAGGCACTAGAATACAATGACCCAGAATATATGAGTGAATTGGTTCACGACCTTACCGAATTTGCGTATTTCTCAGGTTATAAAGAAGCGAAGAGTAGTCAACTCAACCAACCTACTAAGAAACCAGATTTAAATAAGTTCACAGAAATTTCTCCTAAGATTATTGATGCAAAAATCTCAAATCTCGTTTTTAATATGGGTATCCCTTCGCACATAAAAGGTCATAAATATCTAATTGATGCTGTTGCACTAACGTATGAGAATCCTTCGCTTATTTCTAAAGAAAAGAAAGATTTGTATCCCTATATTGCTAAAAGGTACAATACCACCGCTAGTAGAGTCGAGCGAGCAATACGTCATGCAATTGAAATTAGTTGGAGTAGAGGAAGCCTTGAATCAATTCTTGAATATCCGGAAACTAAGACAACAATTAAACCTACAAATAGCGAGTATATTAATTACCTAGCTAATATTATTCGTATCAATAACGAATAACCTACATCAAACAATTCAACTGAACACCTATATGGAATTTTAGATAGGAACTAACAAGCAGTATTTGGATTTTTATGAATTTTATTAGGTAGGGAAAGTTAATAGCTGGTATAGGAGTGACGATTTTATTAGCAATATATGTTAAGGTAAAAACTTTTGATTTTGTTGGATCTTTTACATATTTATAAGATTATGTTTTAAAAATGGGGATAAAGCAGGGGAGATAATAATGGAAAAAGAAAAATTACCAAAAGTCGGGGTTGGAGCAGTTATATTAGATGAGAATAACCAGATTTTACTTGTATTACGCAAGAAATCGCCTGAAGCTGGTCATTGGAGTTTACCTGGTGGCAAAGTTGATTATATGGAAACAATAGAAAACGCTGTAATACGTGAGATAAAGGAAGAGCTCGGGATTGACATCAAAATTGAACGATTACTATGTGTGACAAATCATATTGTTCAGTCGGAAGATGTTCATTATGTTGCTCCTACTTTCATTGCGCATATTATGAAAGGTAAAGTACAAAATAAAGAGCCTCATGCTTTAGAGAAAGTACAATGGTTCCCGATAAATGGTGTACCAGAAAACATTACGATTACAACAGACTATGCTCTTAAACAGTTGAAATGAAAAAGGAATTGCTAGGGAGGAAGTATGGATACTATATTATTTGATTTAGATGGTACACTGCATGATAGCGAGAAATTGTATATTCAAGCATGCTGTAACTGTTTAGAAGCAATGAGAAAGAGCCAACTTACTGATGAAGAAAAAAATTATTTAATAGGAAAACCGATTACTAGAATTATAGATGAGTGGTTTAGTGGGCAAAAAATAGAGGTACTCGAATCATTCTTCAGACACTACGAAATGGTAAACAATCAAGTTCGAGAATATAATGGTATTTACGAGGTGTTAACTGAATTAAAAGGTAGAGGGGCTACATTGGGAATCGTCTCATCAAAGTATAAAAAATATGTTGTCCAGGAACTGCACAAAACAAAGCTCTATTCTTTTTTTAATGTTATTGTAGGACTAGATGATTGTAAAGAACACAAACCACATCCTGAACCGTTGTTAAAAGCAGTTAGGGAGCTACAAGTTGACCCAAAGAATTGTATTTATATTGGAGATCAACCGACAGATATTTTGGCTGCAAAAGCAGCTGGTATTAAGAGTTTTGGAGCACTATGGGGGGAAGGGAAAAAAGAAAAGTTAGAAAGTGCTTTGCCAACTGGTTTATTACAAAAACCAAAAGATATATTAGTCATTAATCGTATTAACAGTGTTTGTTAAAAATTATGACTACAATACTACTGAGTTATATTACTCAACAAATAGTGGCAAAAATAAACGTCAGGCACTGATTAAATGTAAGTGCCTGTTTTTTTGTTTCTGTCACAAGTAGTAGATTTTCAGCACTTCAAATTTGAGGAGTGAAATTGACCTAGTTCCAAATTGCGTTCAATAGTTCATGGTGAACCATCGTTAGAAATTTGCTTCAATCATATTAAAGGCACTTCTCAGTTTATAAGCTTTTTATAAAGTGTGTATTACATTATTCAGGATAAAAAATGTGTTTCACATTATTTAGAAACAATAATAATCTCAAATTCCTTATTTTTGGTTTTATAATATATATACCATACGTAATTCTTGAGCATACGTTATAGCATTTAGCTTAAATTGAACATTTTTTATTATCCTCATGCAATGAAATAAAACATTAGAATAGCATGTCAGAGACAACTTGAATAATTAGTAATAGAAAAATAGCTGGAAGCAAAATTTGTACCCATCTTCCTTTGATATAAGGGACAATTTTTAATCCAATGTGTGAACCGATTATAGAGCCAACAGTAATCGGAATGGCAATACCCCAATTAACAATTCCATAAAAAAAATAAAATATAAACGCACTTATACAACTTGAAAAAGTCACAAAGCGAGTCATTTCAGCAGCCTTTACATAACTAAATCGCCTCTTTAAAAAGTATGTGATGTTTAAAAGTGCTGATCCTGGTCCAAACCCACCATCGTATGTTCCTATAAAAAATGGGACGAATAAAGTAGTTAGCTTTTTATTGCCTTCTTGCATAGAAACTAGTTGCTCAGTGTCTGATTGTTCATTTACTAACCCAGTTTTTTTGCATTTTAAAACAACAAAAAACATAGCAATTAACACAATGCAAGCAATTATATTCATCGTTTGTTCCAATAATCTTGTTGTGAAAAATGCGCCGAATATTCCTCCTAATCCAGCAAATAACATGAATGGAAGCATTTCTTTAAGTTTAACTTTCCTTTTTAAAACAAGTACCAAAATTGTCGAAAATGAAGATATTCCGGTTGCAAATTTATTAACTGCGACTGTCGCGTGAATAGGTATCCCAACTAGTAAGAGGGCAGGTAGTAATACAAATCCTGCTGCTCCAAACATGACACCGATAATAGCAGCAAGTATGCCAATTCCACATAATAAAAGATTATCTGTTGATAACCATTCCAATAATAAGTTTTCCAAACAAAACCCCCCTAACTTCTACATTTAAATTACTGCTATACTAGCAATAAGACAAATACATTAAAATTGTTTATTCATAAAATAAGGTTATGAATGGGTGGAAATATGAATTTACATACATTACGTATTTTTACAAAAGTCGCAGAGCAAGGGAGCATTACAAATGCAGCAAGCTCACTACATATTAGTCAACCTGCTGTCACTGCCCAGATTCGTAAACTAGAACGGGAAATGGGAGCTAAATTAATTACAGGTAAGGGGAGAGGAATTCAGCTAACATCTGAAGGGAAATTTCTTTATGAGCAAGGGTTACGTTTGTTTCAATTGGAAGACCAAATTGATAAAAAATTTAAAACGTTTTTAGAGAAAAAAGAGAAGGTACAAATTGCTTCTTCCTATATTTCTACAAATTATATTTTACCGCCAATAATTGCTAGTTATAAACTCGAAAATCCAGATGTTGATGTGTATGTATCATTAGGAAATGTACAATCTGTTGAGCAACGTGTGCTTAATTATGAAGTTGATTTTGGCTTTGTTGTTCAAAGTAACATCAATCATGAAGATTTAAGCTTTGAGAAAATTCTTGATATCCCATTCTGGTTCGTTGTTCATCCAAAGCATCCTTTAGCAAATAAAGATGTACCGATATTTGAGTTAAGTGAACATGCTTTTATATATAGGGAAAGAGGAAGTTCAACTCTTGATTTGTTAGAGGCTATTTTTTATACCCATAATTGCCCATTACCGAAATTTGGTTTACAAATGCAGGGCTTACTTGAATCGATAAAGGTAGTTGAAGCGGGGTATGGAATGGCACTTGTACCAGCCTGTAGCGTAACGGAAACATTGGCATGTGGAAGGCTGGCTCGGGTCTTTGTGCAGCAAGGCGAAATTAATCAAAGTTTATATATCTGTACAAGAAGAATGGATGAGAGAGAACATCCATTCATTCACTATTTAAAAAATATAATTAAGTCAGAGTCTTAACTTCTGGCTTAATTTTTTTATTTCCAGAAATTATGCAAAGAAAGGGATTGAAGGAGGCTACAAGGTATACAATGTTTGCTGCCGTTTCTGAGTTAAAATACTTTATTTTAATTATTAGAAACCAAAATTCTTTCTGAATGCACCTTTAAATCTTTCCCATTTAAATTAGTGATCTTAATTTTGTAAGTACCAGGACTAATTGAACCAAATAGATTACTATCAGATTCGCCTTTACTCTTTGAATCTTCCAAAACATTATAAATTCCTGTATCTATAAACGAACCTTTACTATCCAATTTTAATAGACGATATTCAACTTTTGGTTCTAACCGTTTTGATTTTGAAGTTGTGCTTTGTTTAATTTTATCCAATTTCAGCTCATCGACATATTCAGTTATTACAAATTCCTCTGTACTTACAGAAGTTACAATATTATTTAATTGCCAAGCTATATCATTGTCTTTGGGTTCATTCTTAGCAGCTATTGAATTTGATACTCCCATAGATAGTAAAAAAAGAATGAGTATCAAAAAGTAACTAATTATCCCTATATTTTTTTTCACATTTCTGTCCCCTTCCAAAAAATTTAATAGAAATTTCAAATACATTGTTTTAATATTTCTATATAATTCCTGAAAAACCTTTTAATAACTTTATTTTATAATTTCTTTCTTATTCTGCATTATAGTAGAGTTAAAACTTATAAAATAAACTTCCTAGGGCTGTTCACTTCTACAGTAGGTAAGCTTTTACCAAAATAGTTACGCTTAAAATACCTATCTTCAAACTAGAATATTTAAGAAACTAAAAAAGAAAGGCTTTTTTTCTCGTTTATTTTAAATAAAAGATATTATTCGTTCCCGACAAAGTTCCCCAAATGTTTTACTTTCTTTTCTTTTCTTTCGTTTTCCAACAGTGATGTTTATGAAAATGCTATAAATCACGCCAACACTGGGATTACAACTTTTAAACATTTATCATTTCCGCATATTTCTTAGCATATATATACCTAATATACATGTACTATTTATGAGAGAAAATGGTTATGCCTGTTTGATAATTAATCTTAACTGACAGAGAGATCTTCAATAACGAAGCAGCAGTGACAGGAACACTTGTAACCTTTGTAGATAGACAAA
>Ga0213828_1000245_pt1 | contig 56312 bp, 48 predicted proteins | sample MC6MC0897MG_FD_180664 | JGI IMG/M metagenome (GOLD analysis project Ga0213828, IMG submission 180664) | Enriched soil aggregate microbial communities from Iowa State University, Ames, United States - MC6-MC0897-MG | ecosystem: Environmental > Terrestrial > Soil > Unclassified | place: USA: Iowa...
TAATAGACACGGCTACGCATGTAGTACCGACAGCGGAGTACTGGCGGACGGGGGTTCAAATCCCCCCGGCTCCACCACTTCAACATCTAAAGACGTCCACGGACGTCTTTTTTTGTGCCTGAAATCCAGTAAATACGGGGGTTCCTGCCTGGGATCCGGAGCTGATCGAGTCGCACTGGCGCATGTCGACAAGGACGAAGTTCGTGGCGCCTACAACCGGACGGATTACATCGAACGCCGGCGTCCGATGATGGCTTGGCGGAGTGAACATATCCAGGAGGCGGCCACCGGAAGCCTGTCAGCATCGGCCATCAATCAAACCAGAGATCGCAACGTCATACCGACTCGCTGAACATCCGCAACCGGCTACGATCCTTGTTGTGTAGCAGGGCGAAAGGAGTGACGACAGTCGCCAGATCTCTGGTATGCCTGCGCTTTTTCAGCCAAGCCCCTGAGTATGGGAAGGCTCCGCATTCCCATACTCAGGGGCTCACGCCGACTTTTGCCTTTCTGCGGCGGATCAACCCCGCTGTTAAGTCGTAGTAGTAGACAGTAGCTGGAGCTGAGCATCGCAGGTAGTGCTCCAGAAACCATCTCACGTGCTTCTCTCTCCCGGACCGGGGAGTCGCGCAACCCCAGCGCTCACGAATTACCTTATGCATCCTTTCTGCTTGCCTAATGTACCGCTGCAGCGTGGCATGCGCACCTTTGAGCACGGGGCGCAGAAACAACGCTATGTCGAACTCGGCCGTCATCGCCGACCTCCGATGTAGGCACTCACCACATCGATGCGGTTATGTCCCAACTCGTGGCTGATCTGCTTACGGGCTCGCTGATCGAGTGCTCGATCCTCTTGATGAACACGACCACCATTAACGGGTGCAGGAAAGCCTACAAGTTGCTCATAGCGATCACAGGCGTAAGCTGCCCGCAGCTCATGAAAACCTTTCAATCCATACTCACGCAGGATGTCCCGTGCCGGTCGCACAACTGCCTGCATAAAGTCTTCGTAGCTTTCGTCGGGCGCCAACAGATTCCGACTGCCATTGGGTGCGACCTCACTGTCTCTGTCCAGCGCCTCTCGGACTTGATCTATGACCGTAATCCACCGCGGCGCCGATGCCCCTGACCGAGCTCCTTTGGTGCCATCCTGGATGTTGATCTTGCCGAGTCGTCGAATCTCACATTGCAGTCGGGGCAGATCGGCCAGAATCGCTTCGCGCAGGCGCATACCAGTCTCACGGGCGAGGAGCACAATGGCACTCACTTTCGATTGCTGACGATCTGACAGCGCCCGCGCGATCAACTCGACCTACGCACGATCTTGGCCTTGTGGAGCCTCACTGCAGATTACTCTGTGCTCTATTAGGACGAAGAGTGGCGGCCTGCCTTGGTCATACTCCGGCACCTGTTGACGTGAATCCGGACCGATTGAAGTGATTTTGCACCCCATACAAGTGTTTCCCGGCCCTAGGCGAAAGGTGTTTCGAATCTCTCCTGCGCCAATAGGTGCAAGGTGTGAAAAAATCAGCGGGCAAAGGCCGAACGTATCAGGAAAGCGGCTGAAAACGCCTAGCGCTGCTGGTAATATCCGCGTAACGCTAGGGTCGAGACTTTTTGAGCCGTTAACGAAGCAGCAGTTGAGGGGAACGACTCCCGTTCCACTAGGATGGGCTTGAGAATTTCACTTTGTCGTTGAAGGGTGATGGCAAAAAAGCCTAATTGCTCCGCGTTGAGAAAGATGAACACGTCTTCGATCGACTGTACACGGCGAGCGATGCATTAATCACAAAAGGAAAAACTTGTGAAGAAAATCCCCTTTAATGTATCTGCGAGAACGGCTCGACTTATTGGCCGAGAGAACGTTTCATCTGCGGAAGGCGCCTTGATTGAGCTTGTCAAAAACAGTTACGACGCTGACGCAGAAATATGCGTAGTCTATTTCGATGACATTTATGGAAGACTACCAAACACTACAACACATGAGCACCTTGAAAAACTGGTTAAAATAACTCAATGTTCAAATTTGGCTCTTTGCTATGAGCAACAGCTATTTGAATCTGAGCTAAAATTTTCGGAAAAGCTTTATAACGCCAATTTCGATAAAGAAACACGTGCATCCATCGAAACAAAATTACTCAATACGGTAAGCCTGAGCATTCTAGACAACGGCGATGGAATGATCGAAGAGGTAATCGAAAACTCTTGGATGACTATCGGAACTGACAATAAAGATCAAAATTTTTTCTCTGGTAATACTGGCCGCGTAAAATCTGGAGCCAAGGGTATCGGTCGATTTGCGCTGGACCGACTAGGGTCAGGGTGCAAACTATTAACAAAAACCGAAAACTCAGATACTACGCTAGCATGGCATGTAAACTGGAACGACTTCGATCAGCAAGGCGTGACCATTGATAAAATTAACGCTCATCTCGGAACATCTGATATTTCCCTGATCGAGAATTTAGACTCATTCAAGTCTAAAGATGAACTCCTCAAAAAATTACTAACCACCCAAAAAGGCACGCACATAACCGTGAGTTCACTACGTGACTTATGGGACCAAGACAGCATTGCGCGAATATATAAAGAATTAGAAACACTAGTACCGCCTTCAGAAGATGGCAAGTTCTCCATATATCTATTCAGCAAAGCCCATGATGGTCTATTTGGTGAAGTAAAATCAACAATTTACGATGATTACGATTGTAAAGTCACTGCAACCATGGACGCTGAAGGCCTCATTTTATTTGAGTTTATTCGTCACGAGGCTGACCCCGACAAACTTACAGAAGGTCTTTTACAAAGACAGTATTTTCTCGACCACAAAATAACTCGTGAGCACCTATGTGGCAAGGCCTTCAGCTATACAAAAACCTTTGGAGAGTTACTTCCAGGCTTAAACGATCTAAAAGAAGGTGTTCACAAGCTAGTCGGACCTTTTAAATTCACTTTATACTTCCTAAAGCGGCAAAGCGAGAAAGCGGACATCGCAACATTCCTTCACAGAAACTATGACTCTCCAACACGAAAGAAGTGGCTGGATAATAACAGTGGCATCCGAGTTTATCGCGACAATTTTAGAGTTAGACCGTACGGTGAGATCGGCAAAGCATCGTGGGACTGGCTTGGTCTTGCTAGCCGTCACGCCCTTGACCCCTCTGCACTAAGAACAGGGCGATGGAGGGTAACTCCAAACAACATTTCCGGAGTTATAAGTATTTCCAGAATAAACAATTCTGGACTTGAGGACAAATCCAGCCGGGAAGGCATGCGTGAAAACGAAAACTTCCAGATATTTTCAACTCTAATTGAAAGCATCATAAAAGAATTCGAGCAAGACCGAAGTGGTATTTATAGTGAAGTTCACAAATATTCTGCATCTTTGATCGACACCCCTACAGACGAGCATCTTAACCAAGCACAAGAAGCTGACGCGGAAATTATTGCTCAAAAAATATTTGATGAAATTAAGACCGCTCCACTAAAACCAAAGAATGACTCCGACAAACTTGCAGTTGCTCTTCTTAAGGCAAAAGCCAGATCAAAAGATACCGATGACAGACTAATCGAAATGAAGCGTGAAAACTCACTATTAAGAGTCTTTGCGTCAAGCGGGCTAACTATTGCCGCATTCACACACGAGCTAGACGGACTAAATGCAAAGCTTGGCGGTCGCTTTGATAATTTAACCGACATATTGAATACCTATATCGACCTAGACGTCGCCGAACGGTCAGCACAACCTAACTTTAAGAACCCATTCAAACGCATAGAAATCTTACGGCGCGATGATGAAAAAATAAAAACATGGATTAAGTATTCGCTTCGAACTATTCGAAAAGACAAGAGGAATCGAAAAAACGTTATTCTAAACTCATACTTCTTAAATCTATGCGAAGAGTGGAATAACACTTTAACAGATCGGCAAATCCAGATTTCCGTGTCGATAAATGACGAAACAGCTTTTTTGCGCGCCTACGAAATAGATCTAGACTGTATTTTCAACAACCTGATCATCAACTCAACCGAAGCGTTCAAACGGAGTGGATTTAGCGATTCCAGAAACATCCACATCGATGTCGAAAGCAACGACACAAGTGTGATATTTACGTATAGCGATAGTGGCCCAGGACTATCAAAAGACATTAAAAACCCTAATGAAATTTTTATAGCCAATTTCTCCACCAAGGTTAACAAGCAAGGTCAGCAAATAGGGACTGGACTAGGGATGTGGCTAGTAAGTAAGACTGTAGAAGAATACTCTGGCAATGTAAAAGTTATAGACTCAGTTGGTTTCTCGTTAAAAATGGAGATCAAAAGATGAGCACGGGAAAAATCATTTACATCGACGAAGATTCCGACGACATTGAACTTTTCCAACAATTCATAGATGACAAATTCGAGCTAACTATCATAAAAATAGAGAACGATAATGAGATAGACGCTGTGGTTGATGAAATCTTAAGTATAGACGGGGATGCCGTTATAACTGATTATTTGCTTACTGAAAAAGCAAGGGTAAAATTTGATGGACAGGCACTGATCGAGGCTATACAAGCCAGGAATATGCACCTGCCTTGTTTTTTGTTGACGTCTCACGCTCCAGACGCATTAAATGCTACGCATGACGCCAGATTGGTACAATCGAAAAGTATTCCCTTTGGCGGTAGAGACTTAGATGAACACAAAAATCTGTTCATAATGCTGATCGACAAGGTCATTAAAAACTTTAAATCAAACCGCGATCTCGCCAGACAGGAATTTGATACTCTCAGCGCAATCGACGCAGACCAACTAACTGCCGTCCAGAAACAGCGGCTAATTCAACTCGATAACATACTAGACTCCTATGGATTTGCTAAAGCCCCGTTACCTGATGAGTTGAAAGAGGAAAAGCATCTAGTTTTGCTCGCCAAACTTGTTAATGATATCGACGTACTTATAGGGCTAAGGAAATGATTGAGTACTATCCAATACACCCGACCCTTCCCACACGTCGTAACGATGTGGAACCCAGAACACGCTATTCAGCATACAAAAAAGATTTACGCATGGACTTCTCAAAGCTCTGCGGTTATTGCGGAACTTCTGATCACTATAGCGGGGGCCAACGCGGGTATCATATTGACCATTTCGCACCTAAGAAAAAATTTGAACACCTCACTCACTCTTATCACAACTTAGTTTATTCTTGCCCAATTTGCAATTTAGGAAAAAGTGATCACTGGCCCGGTGATGATCCTACCATTTCATATATTGCTGACGTCGGTTTTGTTGATCCTTGCCTGCCAGCGTACCCTGAGCACCTAGCAAGAAATCAAGCGGGACAGATTATAGCGTTAACTCCCTTAGGCGAATACATTCGTAAGCAGTTGAAGCTTAGCCTTAAAAGGAGAGAAATATGCTGGCTTCTTGACAAAATGGAATCTCAGGCTCTGATATTATCGAGCATGATCGCTAACGATGAACAGGATCGCGATCTATTAGTGGCTTTCCACAGAATAGCTAGCTCCTACTTAAAATATGTCGGAATTCTAAAGAGTGAGTGAGGAACTATTAAATGTCGTAGAGCTCTCTAGAATAAGAGCACGCGATAGCATTTCGGATCAGAAAAAAAAACTAAATGAGCAATATTTCACTCCCGAACGGGTCGCGAAAATAATGGCAGACTTTTTCACTACAAATCGTGAAAAGTCCTTAACTGTATTGGACCCATGTGCAGGTGTTGGAAATTTAACTGCCGCAGTATATCAGCGAGGCTTAGAGAATGGCGAGACTCAAAAATTCTCAATCGTAGAGCGAGATAATTTTTTATATAAAATATGTATAAAAAATTTCCGCGATGTCAAAAGTTGCGAAATGTTCAATGCAGATTTTTTTGACATATCTCATAAACTTGGAAGTTTTGATCGCATAATCTTAAACCCTCCATATGCGAAACTTAATTTAGACTCCATACTGTCAGTCCAGATTTCTAAAAAGCTGGGCTACACAGAGCCGAATCTTTACTCAGCTTTTATATCTTACTGCCTCAAACTCCTGTCGGTGGAGGGAGAGCTTGTTGCGATCATCCCTCGCAGTTTCTGTAATGGCCCTACATTCAAAAACTTTAGAAAAAACCTTTATGATTTTTTCTCTTTCCAAGAGTTTTATCTATTTGAATCACGGAAAATTTTTTCCGACTCAAATGTTCTTCAAGAATTGATCATCATGAAGATCAGCAGAAAAAAATCGACACATACAAAAATCTCTCACGAATCCGTGTCAGGCAAATTGGTTGAATTTTATACATCCCGTCATGAAATTGTATTTCCTAACGATGAGTCCAGGGTAATCCATATACCCCTGGCTATCGGGGACAAAAAAATATTATCAGCCGTTTCTAAATTTAAAAATACGCTACTACAGACTGGACTAAGAGCCTCTACAGGAAAAGTTGTCGACTTCAGATGCCTCAACCTTCTAAGCCATAGAAAAAGCTCCAATAGAACCAACCTTTTATACCAAGAAGACGTTACTTTCTCTAACACCACACAATTTAGTAAGCGCGGAAATAAACCTCGCTTCATTGCTAACACGAATGAAAGCAAAGGGCTTTTGATACCACGAAATAATTATATATTAGTTCGACGCATATCATTTAAAGAGTCCCCGACAAAAATTATTGCCTCCCCTTTACTTAGCAGCCAGTTCACTGAAGAAGTAATCGGAATTGACAATCACCTAAACTACATTTGGGGTGAGTCATCAATTATTTCCTCTGGAATTTGCATAGCACTAACTGCCTATCTGTCCAGCAAAACTATTGATTTCTACTTCAGAAGATTCTCCGGACACACACAAATAAACGCAGCGGACTTAAACTCACTCCCTATTCCTGACTTATGCCACCTAGAAGACTTTTACAAAAAATATGAATCTATGTCGCTGTGTGCAATGATAGAAATCGCTGATAATTATTTCTTCACAAACGACTGATAATAAAACTATATTTATACCTTATAAAAATCCTGCGACTCGATTATTCATAAACATACATTTGCGAAAAAATTTATATCCCAGCCATCTACACCTCTGGTAGCTGACCTAAACTGTGAGGGGCTCCTCCAGTTACATCTAGCCATTAAATCTACTTACAATGGTCGGTTCGGGATGAATGGAAATACGTGCCATGTAGAGAGCGTAGGGGCATTAGCACCTAACCGGGCAAATCAACGGTACTCCAAATGGTATTCCGAACGAAAAACACCAATAAAAAAAATAATATATATCATATAGTTGGCACACCAATTCAAATTACCCCGGCCCACCAACTCTCAACGACAAAGCCCGCCAAGTGCGGGCTTTGTCGCATCTAACCGTCCCATCCAGCCCCACCGCAAAAAACCAACCCCTCCAACACACCTCAATGCTCATGCCGATGATGCACATCCGGAAAATGCGCATGCCGATGCCGCATCGGCGTATGCACATGCGGATGACTGTGCGGCTCCGTTCCATCCCATTCAAACCCGTGCGTATGCTGGTGATGCTCATCGTGTGTGTGGCGATGTTCATGCTCGAGCAGTTCGTGCTGATGCTCATGCGTATGGTTCTCCATCAGATGAATCCATACCCCCACGGCCATTAACGCTGCAGTGAGCAGGAACATCAGCGATACCGACTCACCCAGTAGCAGAATCGAGATAGCTGCGCCCAGAAACGGCGCGGTGGAAAAGTACGCGCCGGTGCGCGCACTGCCCAAGCCACGCAGGGCAAGGACGAACATCACCAGGCTGACGCCGTAACCGAGAAACCCGACCAGCAGGATGGGCACCAGCGAGTCGGCTGCGGGCAGTTGCTTGCCGATGAACAAGGCGAGGCTGCAGTTAACCAACCCCGCCACAAGACCTTTGCTGCCCGCGATAAACAGTGCATCCGAGGCAGAGACCTTACGCGTCAGGTTGTTGTCGATTGCCCAGCAAAAGCAGGCGAACGCGACGGCCAGCGGGCCTGTCCAGTCTCGCGCCGACACGGCTTCTTGCGGCCAGGACAACACGACACCACCCGCCACGATGGCGAGCATGCCGATCACGATTCGCCGATCGGCATTTTCCTTGAACACTACCCACGCCAGCAGCGCCGTGAGCACTGATTCCAGATTGAGCATCAGTGACGCGCTCGCGCCGGACGTTCTGGTCAATCCGAACATCAACGCCACCGGCGCCAGCACACCGCCGAAGCCGATGGCGCCGACCAGCCACGGCCATTCGCCGGCTCCGAGTCCGGAACGCTGCCAGCCGCGATCGCGGGCAAAACGCAGGACGGTCAACCCCAGACCACTGCCCAGATAGAGCAACCCGGCCAATAGAATCGGTGAAATCTGTACGCCCAACAGCTTGGCGAGTGGCGTACTGGCACCAAACAATGCTGCCGCAACCAAAGCGTAGAGAACGCTCACATTCATGACGGGGTCACTCGCTCGGGCCGATGAAATACCGGCAACAATCATGGCAGAACTCAGGTGAGAATTATGTGAACGGTTTCGCCCGCTGACCACATGCCTTGAGATGACTTTCCGTGATCACCACGACTGCTGTCTGGTTTTATCGCCACGCCTTCCTTCCCACATCGAACGTCCTAGGAAAATTCCTGCAACACGCGTCGACTTTGATGAACTGGTGCACAGTTCCTCAGGGCGTTACGCTCCACGACCACTGCCATCCAGCGGACGGTTTGGCAGCCGCAACTGCAGTGAATGTTCACTCCACGGAGCTACGTCATGAAGAAAATCACCCGCCTTTCGCTGGTTGGCCCAGCACCTTGCGACGCGCCAGCGTCCAGCACTCAAACCCAATCGAATACCACCGCACGCAACGAGGCGCAGAACCGGCGGCGTAGAGTTCCTCTCAATCAGCTCATCAGGGTACGCGACGATGTCGACACGCTGACCCTGCTCACCCACGCCAGCGAGATTCTCGACTCTCTGACGGCCATCAGCGCCAACTTTGCCGATGAGTTCGACGGTTCGAAACGCCATGTGGCGGTGGCAATGAAGCAATTAAGCGCGCTGGCCGAGATCCTGGTCTGCCGGGCACGGGACAATCTTGATCCGCAGAGTGCGCCGCCCTCATCCAGGCCTGAAACCTGCCATTGACGGGCAAAGTCTGTGCACGTTTATTGACGCATCAGACACGGTTGGAGCCGCCCATCGAGATGAATTTTTCTTCACTGCAGCTGCGCGGCCAACCCTTGTACAGTCCGTTCGCTCATTCAAGAAACTACGGTTCGCCCGCGCTCCTGCGGGCTTTTTTTTTGCCTGAAACAAAACCCCTTATTCGCCACAACTTGCCGTGACCCCGCTGATTGCGCGACTCTGCGAGCAGATCCCACAAGCCGGAGCGCCCGATGCCGCTGTTGACCCTGCCCTGCCAACGCCTGACGCTCGCGATACTCGCTCCGGATCAGGCCGAACTTGAAAGTGAGTTCTACCGACGCAACCTGCGCCACCTCGCGCCCTGGTCACCGATCCGCACCACCGAATATTTTTCCACCGAGCAGATTCGCCGACGTCTTGAAATACAGGTCAGCGCGTTCGAGGCCGGGCTGGCCATGCATTTCGCGCTACTGACGCCGGACGGCCAGCAGATGATCGGCGCGTGCAACTTCAGCGGCATCATCCGCGGCGCGTTTCAGGCCTGTTATCTGGGTTATCACATCGATGAGGCCCAACAGGGTCAGGGCTTGATGCAGGAAGCGCTGGAGGCTGGCATCGGTTACATGTTCGATACCCAGAATCTGCACCGGATCATGGCCAACTACATCCCCGGCAACGAGCGCAGTGCGCGCTTGCTTGAGCGGTTGGGCTTCGAACGTGAGGGTTACGCGAAGGCGTATCTGAACATTGCCGGGCGCTGGCAGGATCATGTGCTGACGGCGCTGGTCAATCCGCTGTTCGAAACGCCAGAGAAGCGTTGGTAGCGCCAACTGGCCTAGCTTCACAATTTGTTCAGGATTGCCGACGTATGCTCAGGCCTCCCGCCCCTTCCGGTTGCCTGAACCCCATGTCGCGTGCCGCCACTTCGCTGTTTCTGCTTGCCGCCCTGCTGTTTTTCTTCGCCTTGGGCGGCCATCAATTGCAAGGCTCCACCGAGGCCCGCGTCGCCGGGATCGCCATGGAGATGCACCTTGATAACGACTGGGTGACGCCGCGCCTGTTCGGCGAACCGTTTCTGGAAAAACCACCGTTGAGCCTATGGCTGGATGCCGGCGCCATGCGCGTGTTCGGCGTTTCACCGTGGGCCGTGCGACTGGCGTCGGCGGTGGCTGGGCTGCTCAGTGTGATGCTGCTGTACGGCATGTTGCGCCGCTTTGAGCGGCCGAAAATGTTTGCCTGGACGGCGGGCATTCTGCTCGCGACCATGGCCAGTTACTGGAGCAATGTGCGCGGGGTCGGGGAGGATGCGTTGCTCGCCCTCGGCGTGACCACGGCGCTGCTGGCCTTTTTCCAGGCGCAACGGGCGTCGACCGCGGGCAACTCGCTGTTGTTTGTCGCCGGGATCGCCATCGCTACATTAAGCAAGGGTGTGCTGGGGCTGGCCATGCCGGGGGTGGTGATTTTTGCCTATCTGCTGGCGGACAACCTGATGGACAAGCGCCTGAAAATCGCCGACTGGTTGCGACCCGGTTTACTGACTCTGGTCGGTTTGATTCCGCTGCTGATCTGGCTCGTCATCCTCTTCCAGCACGGCGGCGCGCAGGCCGTCAAAGAAGTGCTGCTGACCAACAGTGTCGGGCGCTTCAGCGGTTCGTTCGTCGAGGCAGGGCACTATGAACCGTTCTATTACTATCTCGCCAAACTGCCGGAAGCCTTTCTGCCGTGGAACATTCTGGTGTACCTGGGGCTATGGCATTTCCGCAAACAACTGAAGGCCAACCGTTACTTGCTGTTTTTCAGCCTGTGGATCGTTGCGCAGTTCGTGATGCTGACGTTGGCGTCGAGCAAGCGCACGGTGTACCTGATGTCGATGACGCCCGCCGCAGCGGTGATCGCAGCGGAGTATGCGGGCGTGCTGTTCGAGCGCTTGAAGCAGTACGAATCAGGCAATGGATTCGTAGGCCGAATCGCCCGACAGCGTCAGACACTGGCAATGGGTGTACTCACACTGGTGATCGGCAGTTACCTCGCAGCCGCGCAGTGGGCCCTGCCCCACGCCGACAAAAAGCTTTCCTTCCTGCCGTTGAGCGCAGAGATTCAGACGCTGCAAACTGCCGGGCATCAAGTCGCACTGTTTCAGGCCAACGAGCGGGTCGGTGGCGCCACGGTCTTCTACACCCAGCAGGTACTCAAAGGCCTGGATACCGAAGTGCAGCTGCGAGATTTCCTCGCGGCCTCGTCATCCCATGTTGTAGTGATGGCCGGCGACAGCGAACCCGCGCCGCCACTGAAAGTGCTCAAAACCATGATGGTCGGACGACAGGCATATTACTTCGTCGGCTATTGAGGCCTGCACAGCCGTATAAAAAAACCGCCGATGATTGGCGGTTTTTTTCATTTCATCCGGACGGGTTCAGAGAGAGACCTCAGACTGAGCAATGAAAGCTTTCTGCGTGCGCTTGCTCAGCACCGGTAAATCCAGCCGCGCGCGTCCGTAGAAGGCCAACGCCGTCAGTAAACACGCCAGCCAGACGAAGATTCCGGCCCAGAACGTGTGGGACATGTAGTGCCAGCCTTGCAGGACGCGAGTAGTGCCATAAACGAACCCCAACAGCAACGAGCCCCACAAGATTGCACTGGAAAAACGCCATTGATAGCGCCGCGCCACGAAATACAGCGCCAGCATGGTGAAGCCGCCCGACGCATGACCACCCGGCCAGCACCGGCCACTCCCCGCTTCATGGAACAGCTGAAAATTGCTGTACCACTCAATGTGGGCCATTTTTCCGCCGTACAGCGTGGTCTCGATCGGGCAGTAAACGCTGGTGTGGGATTTGAGGAAATGGATCACCCCCGTACACACCGCAAACGCGACCACCACAAACAGAAAATCCCTACGGTGCTCAGCGGCAAATCGCAGCACTGGCGCGACTTTGCTGCGCTCCAGCATTGCACCGAGTCGCGGACGCTTGTGCGGATTGACCAACGGCCAGACCAGCGACAGCAGTGCGCCGATCAACGCGATTTCCGCCGTCCAGTTGGGAATGATCCGCGCCCATTTATGCGTGAGCTTTTCAAAGAAGTGGATTTTGTCGAGCGGGAAGGTCTGGGTCAGCGGATCGAACAGCAGGTTGCTGAAGGCGATGTCGATTCTGGTCATGTCGAACATCAGGAACACCAGCGCCGCACAGGCGAGCGGAATGCCGAAGTTATAAAAGTAGAAACGGGATTTCATCGGGTGGTCACCGTGCGCCAGTCGGAGGCTTCAATAAAGCCGAGCATCTTGGGAGCCGCCGGGCTGGCAGCGGAAACAAACAATGACGAGCCGTAACCCACGTCCGAAGTCGGTACTTTGAGATCTTTCTCGATTTGCGCCATGCATTCGCTGTGGGTCACCAGTACCAGGTTGCGACCGGGAACCTTGTGGGCCAACGCGTCCTGCAACATGCGCCCCCGGCAATTGATCAACCAGTCGTCACCGCTGGCGGCATGGTTGAACATGTAACCGGCGGTCTGCACCGTGCGCATCGACGGGCTGTTGTAGATGTCGGCGTTGTTCAGGCCCAGTTGCTCGAAACGGGCACCGACCGCCACCGCGACACTGCGTGAGCGATCGGTGATGCCGTCATTGCCACTCAGGCAGGCAGCTTTGGAGTGATCGCAGCGCTCGACGTGACGCACCAGCACGATCACTTCGCCCTTGGCCCAACCGGCTGCCAGCGCCTGCGCACCGGAGACATTGCCATGGGCGAGATCCGGCACCGCCGCCGGCGCCAGCAACCACAGAGTCAGCGGGATCACCAATACCGATGCCGCCAACACCACCCAAGTGTTGCGAAAACGCGCCAAAAAGCTCAGATCAATCGAGCGTTTGACGCCGAACAGACTCAGTCTCAATTCCACAAAAACCGCCTCGCCACTGTGCATCACGGGTTCATTCGATGCGGCGAAGGTACAGAGGCGGGCGTGGGCAGCCAGTGAAACCCATGTGAAAAAAGTCTTGGAATCCGATGTTACAAATTCCGTAGGACAAAATCCTTTCAGCTCTGGGAAATGCGGCCGATACAAACCTGCTAACACCCTTGCTGGCTCAAAAAAACAACAATCTTCCAGCCTAACTGACGACAAGAAACCCAACGTTTCTGGAGGATTTTTGATGAATAGCTGGTTCGGCAACATCAGCGTGAACATGAAATTGGGCCTGGGCTTCGGCCTCGTGCTGGCCCTGACCTGCGTGCTGGCCCTGACGGGCTGGACCAGCCTCGGTGGCCTGATCGACCGCAGCAACTGGATGAGCGACATCACCCAGCTCAATGCCGGTCTGACCAAGCTGCGCGTGGTGCGCCTGCAATACATGCTGACCAATGGCGATGAAACCGCCGCACAGAATGTGCAGACCACCCTCGAAAGCTTCGCCGCGCAACAGCAGAAGCTGATCAACAGCTTCAAGAGCCCGGAAAACGTCAAACTGCTCAAGGAGCAGGCCGCGACCATCGCTGAATACCAGACGTCGCTGAACAAAATGCGCAACGCCTATCGCACCGGTAACAGCGCCCGCGACAGCATGAGCGTGAGTGCCGAGACCGCGTACAACCAGATCGAATCGATCAGCAAACGCGTGCAGCAGATGGACATGAGCGAACAGCGCTTCGAACAGTTCCAGGCGATCACAGCCGCCAAGGAAGCGTTCATCCTCGCGCGTTACGAAGTGCGCGGCTACACCGCCACCACCAACGCCGAAACCGAGCAGAAAGCCATCGGCCAGATTGACGCCGCCATTGCCAGCCTCAAGCAACTGAACGTGCATTTTGCTGACTCGCAGCAAGACGCCCTGCGTCAGCTGGAAACCGCACTGGTCAACTATCGCAGCGCGTTGATGGCGTATAAAAATGCCAACACCGACGCCGTGCAGGCCCGTAAGGAAATGACTGATCAGGGCGCCGCCATCGTCACTACGAGCGAGCAGCTGTATCAGATCCAACTCGACCGTCGCGACATCGAAAGTGCCCAGGCCCGCACCTTCCAGTTGATCAGCACCCTGCTGGCGCTGCTGGTTGGCGTGATTGCTGCGGTCATCATCACCCGTCAGATCACCCGTCCGCTGCAAGAAACCCTGGCCGTTGTCGAGCGTATCGCCAGCGGCGACCTGACCCAGAACGTCACCGTCACCCGCCGCGACGAACTCGGCGTGCTGCAACAAGGCATCGCCCGCATGGGCGTGACCCTGCGCGACTTGATCAGCGGCATCCGCGACGGCGTCACCCAGATTGCCAGCGCTGCTGAAGAGTTGTCGGCCGTGACCGAGCAGACCAGCGCCGGTGTGAACAGCCAGAAAGTCGAGACCGATCAGGTCGCCACCGCCATGCACGAGATGACCGCCACCGTGCAGGAAGTCGCGCGCAACGCCGAAGAAGCCTCGCAAGCGGCCGCCGCCGCTGACGGCGAAGCCCGTGAAGGCGACAAAGTGGTCAACGAAGCCATCGCGCAGATCGAACGTCTGGCCAGCGAAGTGGTGCGTTCGACCGAAGCCATGAGCGTGCTGCAACAGGAAAGCGACAAGATCGGCAGCGTCATGGACGTGATCAAGGCTGTTGCCGAACAGACCAACCTGCTGGCCCTCAACGCTGCAATCGAAGCCGCGCGTGCCGGTGAAGCCGGTCGTGGTTTTGCCGTGGTCGCTGACGAGGTTCGTGGCCTGGCTCAGCGCACGCAGAAATCCACCGAAGAAATCGAAGGCCTGGTCGCCGGTCTGCAGAACGGCACCCAGCAGGTTTCGGCGGTAATGAGCAACAGCCGCGCGCTGACCGACAGCAGCGTGGCGCTGACGCGCAAGGCTGGCGCGTCACTGGAAAACATCACCCGCACGGTGTCGAACATCCAGTCGATGAACCAGCAGATCGCCGCCGCAGCCGAACAGCAGAGCGCCGTGGCCGAAGAGATCAGCCGCAGCATCATCAACGTGCGCGACGTGTCGGAACAGACCGCAGCGGCGAGTGATGAGACGGCTGCGTCGAGTGTTGAACTGGCGCGTCTGGGTGGTCAATTGCAGCAGATGGTCAGCCACTTCCGCGTTTGATCCTGATTTCGCGCTGAAGCCAAAAACCAATCGCGGGCAAGCCCGCTCCCACAGGGTTTTGAGTCGTTCACAGATGTTGTGTTCGACTCAAAACGTGTGGGAGCGGGCTTGCCCGCGATTGCGTCAGGCCTTTCACCGCTTCACGTCAAACCACACCGTGCATAAAAAACTCAACCGGTACTTTAAAGAACTCGGCGAATCCCTTTATCTGGGCAACGGTCATTTTTCGCTTGTTATTCAATATCTCTGAAACAGCACTCTGGGTCGCAATCTCAGACAAGTCCTTCTGTTTGACACCTCTTTCCGACAGCAGAAACGCCAGCGCTTCAGATTGGGACGAATAAGCAATCAACACCGTTTCATTCTCGTACTCATAAACCCGATCAGCCACAAACTCCGCAAATCGTGCCGCAGCATGATCCTCGGTGCTTGCGTGGGAATAAAGCTCATCAATCAGGGCCATTCGCACTTGCAGATCGTCATCATTTTTTATCGGATCATGGCAGGCAGACAACAACTTGGACAAAGTCGCTAGCTGATCGCCCAGCCCCTCAAGCATGGGTGAAATATCGGCTATGAAGGAATCCAGTCCTGTCGCTTCGACTTTATTACGCTTCATTGAGATCACCTTTATTTTCGTTAAACATAAATAGCGTATTTCATTCTGGCCAACTACTTGACATCACTCTTCCACCATTTGTCGTATCCGGAATGGGGAAGAATGTCCTTGATATAGATAGTGCCAGTCTTCGTGTTGATCCACGTAATGACACGGCACTCGTTTTTCTTGATATCAAAAACGTAAATATCAAGCGGGCCTTTCTTGCTCGTCAGCCTCAGCTTCGAGTGAGGGATACGATCGACGTTCCAACCTGAGGCGCTGGTCCAGTCTTGACGAAGCTTCTCAAACGACTCGAAACGCAGCGATGCTCTGTCGAAGATGGTTAGCCACAAGGTGAGAGGATCTCTCCACTGGCCATGAGTCTCAATGGCCCGCGCAACCGCCGCTTTTGTGATCACTCTCATACAATTTTCGGTTCTGGTATCCCTACATGCGGCCAAATTATCTCAAATACAGATATCTGTAAAGTAGATATTTTTAGCTCCACAGAACAAACCTGAAGCCAAATGTATCCGTGGCTTCGGGTTTTTTCTGTCAGTGGTGGACTTAGACTTCAGTCATTACCGCGTCCCACGCTGCCGCAACGCCGACGGCATGAAGTAAGCATCCTCCGGCACCGGCTGCGCGAAATCCACCGTCTCCGCTTCTTCGTTATCAAGGTTCTGCACGTAGTAACGCCGCGCCTGCAAATCGTGGAAAACATCCAGCGCACTCCACGTCGTCGGCAGGTCGTAGAAGTTTTTCAGGTAGGCCATCGACACCCGCCACAACTCCCCTCGCCCGTCGTATTGATCAACCAGTGCCGCGCCCCAGCTGTCTTCATCGAGAAACAGCACACGCTTGGAATAGATATGCCGCGAGCCCGGTTTCAGGTTGCCTTCCACTACCCAGACCCGGTGCAGTTCATAGCGGGTGTATTGCGGGTTGAGGTGGCCCGGGGTGAGCAGTTGCGCGTATTTCACGTCGGGGCTGGCGACTTTGTAGTTGTTGTAGGGAATGTAGATTTCCTGTTTGCCCTTGAGCTTCCACTCGTAGCGATCCGGTGAGCCGTTGAACAGGTCGGTGTCGTCGGCGGTGCGCAGGCCATCGGATGAGGCGATCGGCGTGTCATACGCAAGGTTCGGTGCGCGGCGCACGCGACGTTGGCCGGCGTCGTAGATCCAGGCCTGGCGTGCGTCTTTGAGCTGATCGAGGGTTTCGTGCACGAGGGCGGCGCCACCGGCCAGACGCGCCGGGCTTTTCACGAAGGCGAGGTAGTAGAACAGGATGTTTTTCAGATCGACGAACTGGCCGTTCGGGCGGTAATAGTTGAACAGCGCTTCCTGCTGCGAGGTCACCAGCGCGAAGCTGCCGTTGCGTTGCACTGGCGCTTCGGAGGCGCGGCGCACGACGTAGATGCCGCGATAGCGGGTGATGTGGTTCCACAGCACTTCAACGCCGTCCTTGGGCACCGGGAATGGCACGCCGCCGTAGGCATCGGAGAAACCGCTACCGCCTTCGAGCAACTTCGCCGAGGTCGCATTTTTCAGGGTGTTGTCGTACAGCCACTGCGGCGCCGAGCCGGATCGGCGGGACGGGTAGATCGGCATCTGGAAGGTGTCGGGGTAGCTATTGAACAGGGCGATCTGACCAGGGCTGAGGTGGGCTTTGTATTGGTCGAGATTGGCTTTGGTGATGGTGAACAGCGGTTTGTCTGCCGTGTATGGATCGGGGTGATGCTGGCCGGGTTTGTAACCGGCCGGGGCTTGAGTGATGCCGCCGGTCCACGCGGGGATGGTGCCGGCGGCGTTACCAGCACGCTCGGCGCCCATGGGGGTCAGGGTGGTTTTCAGTTGTTCGGCTTGTTGTGGGGTGATGGCGGCCAGAGCGGTGCTGGCAGCCAGGCCCATGACGAGCGCCAGCGTGGTCTTGGTCAATCGTGAAGTGTGAAACATGATCTTCTCCAGAATGCAGAAACCTGTGGGAGCGAGCTTGCTCGCGAAAGCGGTGTGTCAGGCGACACCTGTGTTGAATGTGCCGGCCTCTTCGCGAGCAAGCTCGCTCCCACAGGGGAATGAGGTGTCCCAGAAATCTCGTGTGAAACTCACAAGAAATACTTGAGATTGAACCCGACGTTATCGCGGTCGCGAATGCCGTTGTTCTGCCCGCCGCCGTAGAACTCGGTGTATTGCAGTTCGGCTTCGAGCTTGTTCTGGTAGTTGGCCTTGATCCCCAGCGTGTAGGCCTTGCGCCCTTCGATGGTGTTGCCGGCCTGATAGCTGTTGCCCTCGAAATCGTCCTTGTAGACGATGTACGGCGAGACGTTGACCCCGGCATACACATCGTTCCAGGTGCCGTTGAGCATCGCCGTGTAGCTGTAGGAATTGCGATTGACCTGATCGTCGCGATCACCGCCCGACACATAGGAATAGTTACCGGTGCCGGCGTAGTAGCGACGACTGCCGTCATACGCGGTGTATTGCAGACTGCTGCCGCGCAGGTGTTCCGAGGCCAGTTCGAAGATGCCGAACAGCGAGTCGAACGAAGCCGTGGGGCCGAAGTTGTAGATAGTGCCCAGCGAGGTGTTGAACGCTTCCACGCGCTCGGCGTTATTGATCTGGCTGTCGAGCGTCACCATCTGCCCGCCGACGTTGATCGACTTGCCGGTCACCGCTGCCGCTGCGCCGTTGGCCAGGTCACCGATCAGATCGTTGGTGGCCGCGACGCCGATCGGCAAGTTCGGCCGATAAGCGATTTCACCGAATACCGACGCCTCGCCCAACGTGGTGTTGAAGCTGAAGCCGTACATGCGAATATCTTCGGCGTAACGCCGATGCGCCTGGATATTGCCCATCACGTCGGCCGTCGCCAACCCATTGGCCAGCGCCCCGGCCTGACTGCCGGCGACACCGGACAACAGGTTGGTCAGCGCGTCCATGTCGATGCCTTTGTAGCCGCCGAGATCGGCAGCGATAGTCGGTTCCTTGGCATGGTAATTGACCATGTACAAACCGAACTCGGTGCTGTTGAGCTGCTCAGCGATATAGCGAAAGGCAAAACCAAACTGGCCATCGTTGCGCGCGTTGTAGTCCTTACCGATGCTCGCCACTTTTAGCGTATTGCCGTAGGCCGGCGTGACGCCGTTGGCGTACAGCCCTGTGCTTTGCAGGGCGGAGTTCAGCAGCGGGTTGTTGCCCAGTGCGCTGTACAAACCGATGACGTTGCCAAACCCAGGCACTGGCGTATCAAGCGCGGTGCCGCTGAAGCTGTTGTAACCGGTGTTGCCGCCGTCGGCGAACAGGTCGGTTTGCGAGTAGAAGGTGCCGACCGGGTCGATGCGGGTTTCCTTCCAGTTGGTCTGGTAGAAACTCTCCATCGTCAGCGAGTCGGTCAGGCCGATGTTGAAGCTCAGCGCCTCGACCGGCACCAGCACTTCCTTCACTTCGGCGCCGGGCAAGCGGTACTTGGCGGCGTCCACCGGGTTGGTGGTGTTGATCCCGCCGCGATAGAAAATCCCCTCGCCCCAGTTGAAAACCTGCCGACCGACGCGCGCCGTCACCGGCATCTGCGCAACGTCCCAACTGCCATGCACATAGGCGTCGAGCATCTCGATGCGGCTGCCGGCGATGTCGCGAGTCTGACTGGTGAAATGATCGTCCTGCGGGTAGCTCTGGCTCGGTTGCGACGGGCTGTTGTTGTCGTAGTAGTCGTTGCGTTTGTCCATCAGTTGCGTGTCGTAAAACGCGGTGCCGCGCACGAACAAGCCATAGTTCTGATAGTTGGCCTCAAGCTCGGAGGTGATCTTGTACACCTCGGAAACCAGCCCGGTGTCGAAGTTGCGATTGCCGTCGTTGGTGTTGACGTCATCGTTAGTCTTGTCGCGGCCCTGCACCCGCCACAAACGACCGTAAGACAAGGTCGTGTCGAGGGAGCCGGTGACCTGCTTGTCCATCAGGCTGAACTCCACTGCGTGCGCCGCATCGACTGCGCACAACTGCAGCAGCCCTGCCAGGCCGACACCGGGGAGCGCGGCGCCTGTCAGGCGCAATCGAGTGTTGATCATGTGTTCCTCCTTCCCTGTTTTTTATTGTTTTGTTGTCCTGCCGCGATGGCTAGGGCGCCAATCCCGCGCTGACGTAGATTCGGCTGTGCGAGCCGAAATGCCCGAGTAACTTGAACAGTTGCTGGTTGAGTGCGGGATGGTCGAAATCTTCTCGGTGCAGCTGATTACCGCTGCTGAAATCACTGCTGACCGGCGCGGTTTCCAGCCACTGCCCGATGGCCTCGTCGAAGACTGCGGAGTCGTTGACGGACTCGGCGCTGACCACTTCGCGCAGGTAGTCGACCGAGTACGGCGGGTAGGTTTTGTCCTGAGCCACATCGGCGTAGGCAGCAAGCATCGGATGCGGCTGGCCGGCGCGCAGCAATCGGCGCAGCCAGGTCGATTGGTACTTCTCGACTTCCATGTGCCGCGTGGCGACGCGCTCGATCGAGGCCTGTTTGTCCTCGGCGAAACCGGCGATTGCCTTGCCTTCCAGTAACAGAAGACTGGCAAGGTCGACGCCGGGCAACGGCTTGGCGTGATACGGCTGGGTCAGGTCCTGAATGTGGTGCAGGCCCCAGCCGAGAAAGCGATAACCCCAATACGGATGACCGCTCACAAATGCCAGCCGCGCCAGCCCCATGTATTGATACGCGCGCCAGTCCGGCCAACTGCGTTCGAGGAAACCGGCAGCGGCGTACACCACCGCGCTTTCATGGAAGAAGCCCATGTGGAACGGCGCCTGCGAGCTGTATTGGAAACGCGCATCACCGAACGGTTGCGGGCCGAAGCCGTAGATCGCGCCGACGTTGCCAGGGTTGTCGCTGAACAGGTTGATGTCGTGGCCGTAATCCGGCTCGTCGGCGGCGCTGGCGAGCACCGCAAGAGGCGCGACTTTTTCGTGCTCGGCGATAACGATGAAACGCTGGCGATTCCACGGCGAAAGGGTTTGCTCGACCATGACTTGATTGGCCTGCAAATGCTCACGCTCGGGCAGGTCTTTACCGGGTAATGGCTGGATGACCATTGCCAGATGTATCTCGGGATTGATGCGCAGCGCCGAGAGGAAATCGTGGCGCAGATTGTCACTGGGCACCGCTGGCAATTTCAGCTTGTCGGGGCGTGGTGGGTATTGAGCGAAGTGCGCGCGGGCGAAGGTTTCCTGTTGTTCCAGCAGCGCCAGCACGGCCGGGTATTGCTTGGTGAGAAACTGCTCCAATGGCTCTACTTCAACCTGGGGCGCATCGCGCAACGCCGGCAGTTCCTGCAATGCCAGATAGCTGCCCACCGTATGGTTCGACCAGCCCCAGGCGCTCGGGGCCGTTGCACAAAGCAGCAACAGGAGGAAAGTCAGCTTCATTGCTTTTCGTTCTTATTGGCGGTGCCGATGGGGATGAGCCTAACAACCGACCCCGCCGCTGACACTGTCCGATCTCACCAGAAAAAGTCTCCGATGGCGCCACATCGAATCGCAATACGGTCCCTGTAGGAGCTGCCGAAGGCTGCGATCTTTTGACTTTGATCTTAAAAAACAAGATCAAAAGATCGCAGCCTTCGGCAGCTCCTACAGGGGATTTGTGGTGGTCTGCTAAGCGGGGTAACCGGTGATTTTGCGGATGCTCTGATATAGCGGCTTGAGCTGGCGATACATGCGCAGGTAGACCTCTTTGTACAGCTGCTCGTAGATTTTTTGTGCCTCGGGCTGTGGGGTGAAAACCGCGCCCACCCGCGTCATCGCCGCAATCGCCGTGGGAAAATCCGCATGCAATCCCAACCCCACCGCACAACAAATCGCCGCCCCCAAACCCGACGCCTCATACACATGCGGACGCTCCGCCGGCAGGCCGAAAATATTCGCCGTCAGCTGCATCGCCGCATCACTCTGCGAACCGCCACCGGCCACGCGCAACCGCTTGATCGAGACCTTCGAACGCCGCTCGATATTCTCCATGCCCTGACGCAACGCGTACGCCAGCCCCTCAAGAATCGCCCGGTAAATATGCGCACGGGTGTGCACATCACCGAAGCCGATCATCGCGCCTTTCGCCTCGACACCCGGCTCGCGAATCCCCGGCGACCAGTACGGTTGCAGCATCAAACCCATCGATCCCGGTAGAACGGCATCGACCAGCGCATCGAACAACTGCTCCGGCTCGATGCCCTGCTCTTTGGCCTGCTGCATCTCACGCAAACCAAACTCGTTCTTGAACCAGCTGACCATCCAGTAACCGCGATAAATCATCACCTCGCAGTTGAACTGATCCGGCACCGCCGAGGGGTACGGTGGAATCAACGGAACAATTTCCAGATAGCGCGAGCGGGTGCTGGTGATCGTCGCCGTGGTACCGTAGGACAGGCATACCGTACTCGCATCGACCACGCCGGCACCGACCACTTCGCAAGCCTTGTCGGCGCCGGCAGCAATCAACGGCAAACCTTCGGGAATGCCGGTGTGGCGAGCGGCTTCAGCGGTGATGTAGCCAAGGGTTTCACCGGGTTTGTGCAGGGTCGGCAATTGCTCAGGACGCACCGCCAGCGCCTGCCATTTCCAGTCACTTGGCGCAGCCCATTTCAGGCGTTTGAAGTCGAACGGCAGGTAGCCGACGCAGCAACCGACCGAGTCGACAAAGCGTCCGCACAGGCGATGCGTGAGAAAACCGGAAAGCAGCAAAAACTTGTCTGTTGCCGCCCATACTTCCGGTTGATGCTGAGCGATCCAATTCGCCTCGGCCTGGGCACGAAAGTAATCCACAGTGCCCTGCGCGCCGACCAGTTTGAACAGCCAGCCCCACGGTCCTTTGATCCCGCCCTCGACTTCGCTCTGCCGTTGGTCAAGCCACAGAATTGCCGGGCGCAACGGTTTACCCTCGGCATCGACATTGATCACCGTGCCGCGCTGCGTGGTCAGGGAAACGCCGGCAATCTGCGAACGGTCGATGCCAGTCTGCGCCCAGACCTGCTGACATGCCTCGCCGAGTTTCGCCCAGTAATACTCCGGATCCTGCTCGGCCCAGCCCGGTTGCGTCGAGTAATAGGCCTGCAATTCAACCTTGCCTTTGCCGAGCAGATTGCCCTGCAAATCGAAGAGCAGCGCGCGCACGCTCTGGGTGCCGTTGTCGATCGCCAGCAGGTAACGCTTGTTCGGGTGGTTATCCATGGAGCTCTCTTCAAGGGGCATCAAGGCGTGGCATCCGGCAAACCGTGATGGCGTTGCCACAACGCCCGATAACGCTGTTCTTCCTGCTGCCAGTGTTCGTCGCTCCAGGCCAGTCGTGGCTGGCAGAGTTGGCGGATGGCGGTGAAATAGTCTTCGCCGCCATGAGGCAACAGCAGGCCGAGACGCGTGCGGCGCAGGAGCAGATCGTCGAGGTGCAAGACCATTTCCGCTTCGCAGGCGAAGGCCAGTTCTGCCCACAACGTGTCCGTGGCGCCGACCGTTTCGTGGCCGACATTTTTGATCAGTTGCGCCAGCCTTGGCAGGTTTCGGCCATGCCGTCCGGCGAGACGTCGCCATTGATGGCTGCTCAGTTCCACGATCGGCAACGCAGGCACAGCGGCAAACACTGGCGCGGCGTCATCGACGAAGGGACGATCCAGCATGCTCGCGCAGGCCTTGAGCACTTCGATGGCTTGCGGGCGAAACGTCGTCAGTTTGCCGCCGGCCAGGGTCACGCAACCGGGCTCCTGCCACAGCACATGCTCGCGGGTTTCGTTCGAGGGTTTGTCGTGATGCGCACCTGCGCTGCCCACCACCGGACGCACGCCGGACCAGGTCGACAGCACATCATTCGCCGTCACTTCTGCACCGGGAAACTGTTGTGTGCAGGCCGCCAGCAGATAGTCGAGTTCTTCAGCGCTGATGCTCGCGCTTTGATCCAGATCCTCGCGATGATCGAGGTCCGTGGTGCCCACCACCGTCGCGCCCTCCCAAGGGAAAACAAACACCGGACGCCGGTCGCGCCCATGCAGGAAAGTGAACGCCTGCGCCACCGGCAAACGCCAACCCGGCAGCAACAAATGGCTGCCACGCAGTGGCCGCAATTGCCGTGGTGCCTCAGTCTGCCGCAAGCGTTCAGCCCAGGCGCCAGTCGCCACAGCGAGCACACCGCAGCGCAATTTCAGTGACGAACCGGCCTCGCAATCCTCGATCTGAACGCCGCACACTCGGCCGTTTTCTCGCAGCAGATGTTCGACGCGAACGCCGTTAACCACGACAGCGCCATCCGCGCGCGCTTCACTCAACACACGCATCACCAGCCGCGCATCATCGGTCAGCGCATCGACAAAACTGGTGCCGCCGAGCAAGTCGTTTTCCCTCACGCCCGGCGCCAGATAACGCAGTTGTTGAGCATCATGAAAGCGATGGCTGCGACGCCCGGCCAGAGCGTCGTAAACGCTCAGCAAACCACCCAACACCCGAGGTCCGGGAAAGCCGCCGCGATAGTGCGGCATCATGAAACTCATCGGCTCGACCAGCCCCGGCGCTTCGTCGAGCAAGCGTTGACGTTCGCGCACCGAGTCGCGGGTCAGGCGCCACTGGCCCTTGGCGATGTAACGCAAACCGCCATGGACCATTTTCGATGATCGACTTGAGGTGCCCCAGGCGAAATCACGTTGCTCAAGCAACAGGCAGCGCCAGCCTCGGCGCGCGGCTTCACGCAGGATTCCGGCGCCGCTGATTCCGCCACCGATGACGATCAGATCCCAGGTTTCCTCGGCCAGCGCCGGCAGAATCTGCTGGCGCCATGCGGCGTTCCAGTCCTGACTCATGGCCGTCACTCCGGCAGCAGCGTGCCGGGGTTGAGGCGCCCGGCCGGATCGAAGTGCTTGCTCAACGCCTGCAACGTCTCCATCGCCAGTGCGCCCTTCTCACGCAGCAGGTACGGCGCGTGATCCTTGCCGACGCCGTGCTGGTGACTGATGGTGCCGTGGTTGTCGACGATGGTCTGGCTGGCCGCATGTTTGAGCGCTTTCCAGCGTGCCAGCGTCGCCGGGTAATCCGCCGCCGGGCGAAACACGTAGGTGGTGTAGATGCTCGAACCTTCGCCGTAAACGTGGGACAGGTGGGTGAACACATGCACGCGTTCGCCTTCGGCCGCCAAGGCCTCGCGCAGGCTGGTTTCGATGAGGTTGAGCAGGTTGTCGACGTTGCTCCAATCGGTGGCGGTTTCGAGGGTGTCGACCACGTAACCGGCGTTCCACAGGTTCTCGCGCAGGTAGGGGAAACGGAAGCGGTTTTGCGCCCATTTCTTGCCGAGCAAGGTGCCGGTGAAGACGCCTCCGAAGGCTTTGAGGTGTTGTCGTGCCTGTTTCAGCGACAATGCGTTTTGTCGGCGATTGCCGGTGACGCCGAAGGTCAGCAGGCATTTCCCCTCTGCTGCCCCCCTTAGCTTCAGATACTTTTCCAGCCAGGCGATTTGTTGCGGATGACCGGCCAGCGCCAGTTGCGTTTCGGTTTCCACGGCGTTGGACAGGCGCAGCATCGACAGCGGTACGCGTGCCTGGGCCAATTGGCGGATCGCCCTTAGCGCTTGCGGCCAGTCGGGTAGAAACACGCCGTAGAAACGCTCATCAGCAGGCAGCGCGCTGACCCGCACCCTGACCTCGGAAATGATCCCGAAACGGCCCTCGCAACCGAGCACCACTTCGCGCAGATCAGGGCCCGCCGCTGAGGCCGGGAACGTTGGAATTTCCAAAGGCCCGGCAAAGGTTTCCAAGGTTCCACCCGCAAACAATTGCTCGATCCGGCCATAGCGCAACGACTGCTGACCGCTGGAACGACTGGCGACCCAACCGCCCAACGTCGACAACTCCCACGACTGCGGGAAATGCCCCAGCGTGTAGCCCCGCGCCCGCAACTGACTTTCCACCTGCGGGCCACTCGCACCGGGGCCAAACGTCGCCAGCAAACTCTGTTCGTCGAGGTCAATCAGGCGATTCATCCGCGCCAGTGAAACCGTCACCACCGGCCGCGCCGAATCCGGCGGATTGATGTGCCCGGCCACCGAGGTGCCGCCGCCATACGGTATCAGGCACAGGTCCTGCTCGTGAGCGAGCGCCAGCAATTGGCGGATGTGCTCGGCGGTCTCGGGGAACGCTACGGCATCGGGATAGTTGCCCAGCGCACCTTCGCGCAACGCCAGCCAGTCCGGCAGGCTCTGGCCTCGGGCATGCAGCAAGCGGTCATGGGCATCGACGCTGTACAACGTGTGCGCCTGCAACCGTGAGGCTGGCACGCGGGCCAACGCGGCTTCAAGTGTGGCATCGGGCAGCGCGCGCCCCTCGCCCAGGCGCTCATGAAGAAACTCCGCGCCCTGGGCCGGCAGTTCGACCACCGTGGTTGCATCTCCCCAGCCGTTCCAGCGTCGCATGCGTGTGTCCTTCTTGCCGTCAGATCAGTGATATTTCAGGCCTCCATACTAGCCAGCGGCCGCAAAGTGTCACGGTCGCATCCGGCCAGTTCGTGTAGCCAATTGAGTCAAACGTCGCGCAAGCGTCAGCCATTTACTTTAGTCGGGGTTTCAAATTACCTTTCAGGCTATTCGTCCGCCTCCACTGCCGTTGATCAAAGGAATGGGATCATGCAATCGCTCGGCTACACCTCGGTTCCGCCGCTGCTCAAGTACCTGCGCCATGCCGAACAACTGGGCATGGTCATCGAGCCTGCGTTGGCGGCAGCGGGTTTGCAGGCGCAGCAGTTGAGCGACAACACCCTGCGTTTGCCCGGTGAGGCGCATGAACGGTTGCTGGATTATTTCTGCGAACACTCGGGCGATCCGTTGTTCGGCCTCAACGCGGCGAATTTCGTCCTGCCCAATTCGTGGAGCGTGCTCGGTTACATCACCATGAACTGCGCGACGCTGGGCGATGCGATGAGCCGGATCATGCCGTTCGAAAAACTGGTCGGCGACATGGGCGTCAGCCGCGCCGAGGTGCTGGATGGCCATGTGCATCTGATCTGGACCTGTCGCTATCAGCGCCCGCGAATTCGTCGGCATCTGGTGGAAAACGTGCTGGGGTCGTGGCTGCAATATGCACGCTGGATCGCCGATACGCAGATGTCGCCGGCCGGGGTCTGGCTGGAACATTCATGCCCGGCCGAGGCCACGCCGGCGCAGTACGAAGCGTTTTTCGATTGCCCGGTGCTGTTTGATCAGCCGTATTCGGCGCTGGTCGTGCCGCTGGCGTATTTGCAGTTGCCGTTGCGTCAGGCGGATGCGCAGTTGCTGCGCACGCTCGAAGAACATGCGTTGGGATTGATGGCGACGCTGGAGGATGCCTCGCTGGAACAGCAGGTGAAAAACATTCTGCGGCAGTTGCTCAAGGAAGGCTTGCCGCGCAAGGAGCAGGTCGCCGAACAGCTCGCAGTGTCGGTGCGGACGTTGCAGCGGCAGTTGCATCAGGCGGGGACGTCGTATCAGCAGATTCTCGATGATTTGCGCCAGGAACTGGCTGAGCATTATTTGCTCAATAGCACCTTGCCGATTCAGGACATTGCGCAGTATCTGGGGTTTACCGAACCGCGCTCGTTTCACCGCACGTTCAAGAGTCGGCGGGGGATGCCACCGGGGGAATTTCGGCAGATGCATCGGGGGTGATTACACGGGCCTCTTCGCGAGCAAGCTCGCTCCCACATTTGATCTCGGCTGCTCACCTATTCGATATTCGCTGCAGATCCATTGTGGGAGCGAGCTTGCTCGCGAATGCGCCAGTTGCAGCACCCGATTCCTACAGGTAAATCTTCGATACTTGAGCGCAATAAACATCCCGCACCACAGGTGTTTAAAGACACTCAGCGTTACGCGAAACAGCCCACAAATCCTTGCGCCGTAACCTACGCCTAAGCCAGAATCCGCCGGCTTGTGCGCCCTGAGCATGCTGCGTAACTTGATTGCGTCACTGATTTCCAGTGATCGGGTTTAGTAGCCCGGTGGTAATTCTGCTGGTCGTACATTCATCACAGGTACTCGCGTACCTGAGCTTGATGGTGGCTGTACGCAGGGCGCTTCGGCGCGCCGGCTTAGCTGAGTTCCCCGGTCTACTAACCTGCGTACAGCTGCCACCCTTTCGTTTAGTAGCCAAAGGGTGGTCGCTCAACAAAGGGAACACAGCTATGTTCAAGATAACGCCAAATCCGCCGGTCACTGACCCGGCATCCCCCTACGAATCCGCTGATTCGAAGAAATTCCACGAAGCCGCCGAGCGCGCGCTCGACCACTACCTCGGTCCGACGAACGCCGACCTCATGGCCACGCCCTACTCCCCCAACACGCTGTACATGGCCAATCCCCAAGCCGACACCGAATCGCTGCTGGCCGACGCCAGCGAAACCCTGGGTTCGGCGACGGTCATGCTCAACAACCATGCCGCGCAGGTTGAAGGCACTCACCGCAAAACACTGCAGGGCATTGCGCAAGTGGTGATGGTGGCGGAAATGGCCGTCAATCGCGTGTTGGACAGGTTAGTGCCGACCGAGTAACGAAAAAGCCCGCGACCCCAACTGTGATGGTTAGGTGGCGAGCTTCTTTTTGCGGTGTGCCATTTTCCCCTCACCCCAGCCCTCTCCCGAAGGGAGAGGGAGCCGACCGAGGTGTCTGGCGCCATACATCGACCTGAACGACCGAGTCGATTATGGATTCGACCGAGCAGATCCAGGTCGGTGCATCTCTCAAGCATCCCCGGATCGGTCCCCTCTCCCTCTGGGAGAGGGTTAGGGTGAGGGCCATCCATAATCGATGCAGATCTTTCAGGTCGATGTCTAGCGTCAGACACCTCGGTCGGTCCCCTCTCCCTCCGGGAGAGGGTTAGGGTGAGGGGCTTTTCGCTTCAGAGACAGATCGCATTGGTAAACACCAGCCGATTACCAAACGGATCAACGATCGTCATGTCCTGGCTACCCCAAGGCATCGCCTGAATCCCCGGGTGCGAAAACTTGTAATCCTTGGCCACCAACTGCTGCTGAAACGCCTCCAGCTCATCGGTCTCGATACGCAGCGCCGAACCCGGGCACGCATCGCCATGATGCTCGGACAAATGCAGCACACATTCACCGCGCGACACCTGCAGATACAACGGAAAATTCGCCTCGAAGCGATGCTGCCAGTCGATCTTGAAACCCAGAAAATCGACGTAGAACTCGACAGCTTTGGCCTCATCGAAGATCCGCAGGATCGGGGTGGTTTTGCCGAAGCTCATGGGGTGCTCCCTGACTGGTTGGCCCCACAGTGTAGACGGGGTGGATGTCAGCAATTCGGCTTGGGCTGGCGTTTCTTTAATTGCACAGTGCCACTATGAGACACAGTTCAAAAGATCGCAGCCTTCGGCAGCTCCTACAGAAGGTCGCATTCCCATGTAGGAGCTGCCGAAGGCTGCGATCTTTTGACGTCAGCAGAATCACTTAAACCCGTCGCGTAAATTCCCATCGCGTGCGAGAAACCGCCCTTTCCTGCGACCATTCGCCTGCCCGTCGCGATAGCTCAGAACACCGTTGATCCAAACACCGTCGATGCCCAACGCCGCACGCTGCGGGTCGTGAAAGTCGGCCACATCACGCACAGTCACCGGGTCGAACAACACCAGATCCGCCCAATATCCCTGACGAATCTCACCTCTTTCCTTCAAACCAAACCGCGCCGCCGACAACCCGGTCATTTTGTGCACGGCGGTGTGCAGCGGAAACAGCCCGACGTCACGACTGAAATGTCCGAGAACCCGTGGGAAAGCGCCCCACAGACGCGGATGCGGGAACGGATCTTCCGGCAGTCCGTCAGAGCCGACCATCGATAACGGATGCGCGAGGATTCTTCGTACATCCGCCTCGTCCATGCCGTAGTACACCGCGCCGGCCGGTTGCAGGCGTTTCGCGGCATCAAGCAGCGGCATGCTCCACTCGGCGGCAATGTCGATCAGGTCGCGACCGCTGACCTCGGGGTGCGGCGTCGACCAAGTGATGGTGATGCGATGCGCATCGGTGACTTGCTTCAAATCCAGCGTCGAAGAACTCGCCGCATACGGGTAGCAATCGCAGCCGACCGGGTGAGTTTTCGCTGCCTCTTCCAACGACGCGAGCAACTGCGGACTGCGCCCCCAGTTACCGACGCCGGCACATTTGAGGTGGGAAATGATCACTGGCGATTTCGCATGTCGACCGATTTGAAAAGCCTCATCCATCGCTTCCAGAACCGGGGCAAATTCGCTGCGTAAATGCGTGGTGTACACCGCGCCAAATGCCGTGAGTTCTTCAGTCAATTGCATGACTTCATCGGTGGAAGCATTGTAGGCGCTGGCGTACGCCAGACCTGTGGATAAACCCAACGCACCGGCCTCAAGGCTTTCGCGTAACTGCTCACGCATCGCGGCGATTTCTTCTGGCGTCGCTGTGCGGAACAGGTCATCCAGATGATTGCTGCGCAGCGCCGTATGGCCAACCAACGCGGCAACGTTCAACGCGGTATTGGCCGCTTCAACCGCAGCGCGGTAATCACTGAACCGTGGATAAACGAACGCCGCCGCTGTGCCGAGCAGGTTCATCGGATCCGGTGGATTGCCTTTCAGACTGACTGGCGAGGCGCTGATCCCGCAGTTGCCCACAATCACGGTGGTCACGCCCTGGCTGAGCTTGGGCAGCATCTCTGGCTGACGAATGACCACAGTGTCGTCGTGGGTGTGCACATCGATGAAACCCGGCGCCAGCACGCGGCCGGCGGCGTCGATTTCCTCGCTGGCGGTGGCATCGTGCAAGTCGCCGATACGCTCGATGCGGCCATCTCGTATCGCCACGTCCGCTTTGTAGCCGGGCATGTTGCTGCCATCGATGATCAGGGCGTTGCGAATCAGCGTGTCGTACAGCATGTCAGTCTCCCAGCGGCAGGTGATCGTCGCCGCCACGGTATTCGTCGAGGGCCAGTTTGATCCGCCGCAGACGTTCTTGATTGTCTTCAGGATTGGCCAGCGCCAGTTCGGTGGCGAGCACATCGATGGCGAACAGCATGCCGTAGCGCGCCGCCGTCGGTTTGTAGATGAACGAGGTTTCTGCACCTTGCAGCGGCAGGATGATGTCGGCCAGTTCTGCCAGTGGCGAGTCGGCGCGGGTGATGGCGAGAATACGCGCGCCGTAGTTGCGCGCCAGCTCGACAGTCTCGAGCAATTCCGGGGTGATGCCGGTCAGCGAACAAACGATGAGCACTTGCTCGGCGTTCAGGCTGGCGGCGGTGACGCGCATCATCACCGCGTCATGGCACACGGCAATCGGGTAGCCGAGGCGCACCAGGCGTACCTGCAATTCATCGCTGCACAGGGTCGAGCAACCGCCCATGCCGAAGGCGTGAATCATCCGCGCCTGACCGAGCATTTTCACCGCATCGGCAAAGCGTGACTCGTCGAATCCGGCCAGATGCTGGCGCAGCGTGGTTTCGATGTCGCCGACAATCTGCCCATAGAACGCCGACTGCTCAGGCGTGCCCGCCGGGTCGAGAAAACGGCTGCCAACGCCGCTGGCCTGAGCCAGTTGCAGGCGCAGATCACGCAGGTCGCGGCAGCCCACGGTACGGGCGAAACGCGACAGCGTGGCGGTGCTGACTTCGGCGCGTTGCGCGAGGTCTTCGAGGCTGGCGCTGGCGGCGAAACCGACGTCGTCGAGCATCAGCCGGGCGATGCGGCCTTCGCCGGCGCTGAAGGAATCCTGACGTGCGCGGATCTGGTAGAGGATGTCCATGGGCGGCGGGCTCCGGTTACAGCAAGTAAGAAAGGCCGACGGTCAGGCCGAACGCGACTACCGAGATCAGCGTCTCGAGCACGGTCCAGGTCTTGAACGTCTGCGCAACCGTCATGTTGAAGTATTCCTTGATCAACCAGAAGCCGCCGTCGTTGACGTGGGAAAAGATAACCGAGCCAGCGCCGGTCGCCAGCACTAACAGTTCAGGGTGTGGATAACCCAGACCAATGGCTACCGGCGCAACCACGCCGGACGCGGTGGTCATCGCCACGGTCGCGGAACCGGTGGCGACGCGCATCAACGCAGCAAACAACCACCCCATGATCAGCGGCGACAAGTGAAACTCATGAGCGAGGCCGACGATCTGATCGGTCACACCGGCATCCACCAGAATGCGGTTCAAGCCACCACCGGCACCGACCAGCAACGTGATACTGGCAGTCGGCGCCAGACATTCGTTGGTGAATTTGAGAATAGATTCGCGGTTGAAGCCCTGGGCGATGCCGAGCGTCCAGAAGCTCAGCAAGGTCGCCAGCAGCAGCGCAATCACCGAGTTGCCGATGAACAACAGGAACTGGTTGAAGCCGCTGCCCGGCGTGGAAATCAGGTTGGCCCAACCACCGATCAGCATCAGCACCACCGGCAACAGAATGGTCGCCATGGTGATGCCGAAACCCGGAAGTTTGTCGCGCGGTTCGCGGTCGAGGAATTGCTTTTCCAGTGGGTTATCCGCCGGCAATTGAATGCGCGGCACGATGAATTTGGCGTACAGCGGCCCGGCAATGATCGCGGTCGGAATGCCGATGGCAATCGCGTACAGCAGGGTCTGCCCGACCGACGCCTGATAGGCCTGCACCGCGAGCATCGCCGCCGGGTGTGGCGGCACCAGCGCATGCACCACCGACAGGCCGGCAACCATTGGCAAACCGACCATCAGAATCGACACGCCAACGCGCCGCGCCACAGTGAATGCAATCGGCACCAGCAACACAAATCCGACTTCGAAGAACAGCGGCAGCCCGACCAGGAAGGCGATGCAAACCATCGCCCAATGCGCGTTCTTCTCACCAAACTTGTCGATCAGCGTGCGCGCCATCTGCTCGGCGCCGCCGGACTCGGCCATCATCTTGCCGAGCATCGTGCCCAGCGCGACCACCAGCGCAATATGCCCCAGCGTCTTGCCCACCCCGGCCTCATACGCCCCCACCACACCCGACGGCGGCATCCCAGCGACCAGCGCAAGACCAATGGAAATCAGGGTGATGACGATGAACGGATTGAGCCGGTAACGGGCGATCAACACGATCAGCGCGATGATGGCGACGGCGGCATAGACCAGCAGCCAATAGCCGAAGGAAGGCGTCATGCGGTACTCCTCGAAAGGGTCACGTTCGAATGGGTTGTGAAACTCATAAATCATTTCGAGATCAAGATTTCAAACCACATGAAAGTAATTTTCGTGGAGAGGCAAGACGTGTCGCTGATGGATATGTCTTGTCGTGATTAATGAAAATCGTAGGGCGGGATTTACATGGCTTTTCGGTGAACGAGAAACCAATGTGGGAGCGAGCCTGCTCGCGAGGGCGGCTTCACATTCAGCATCTTTGCCGACTGATCCACCGCTTTCGCGAGCAGGCTCACTCCTACAGTTTTGATCGCATTCCTCCAGACAGAATGCGCAAAACCTTTGGGAGCTAGTGGACGACTCACACCATTTCGTTACGAATCCATTCAACCACCGACGTACGCTTCGGCGCCCAGCCCAGCAGTTCACGGGCATGTTTACCGCGTACGCGGCTGTTGGAGCCGAGGCCGTAGTTGGCCATTTCGTAGCCCCATTCGGCTTCGGCGTCTTGCAGCGGCCAGTCTTGCGGTTTGCCCAGATTGAGGGCTTCGGCCATGGCGGTGGTCATGTCGATGAACGAGGCTTCGCCGCTTTCAACGAAGTAGAACGTGCCCGGGACGTTTTTGGTCAGCGCCAGCAGATACAGGGCGACGACGTCTTCGATGTGCACGTTGGACCAGATGTTCTGGCCGGTACCGACGTGGCGCACTACGCCGCTTTTGCGTGCCTGCTTGAGTAGTCGCGGCAGTTGCACGCTGTCGCGGTTGACGCCCAGGCTGTGGCCGTAGATCAGCGTGTTGCAGATAACGGCGGAATTCACGCCGTCCTTTGCCGCTGCGAGGATCAAGTTGTCGATGGCCACGCGCGCCGCTTTGTCGACGGTCGGCTCCGGCAGGTTGTCTTCGAAATAGATAACGTCGCTGGACTTGCCGCCCGATGCATCGCCAACAATGCTCGAACCGCTGGTGTGCAGGAATACTTTGTTGGAGCCGCGCAACGCGTCGAGCAAGGCTTCGACTGCACCGCGATGGTCACTGCTGGCGGCGTTGATCACCGCATCAGCGGCGCGGGCCTGTTCGGCGAGCAGTGCCTTGTCGTCGAGAGTGCCGATGACCGGGGTGATCCCGATGGCTTTCAGCTCTTCAGCCTGTTCGGCGCTGCGCACCAAACCGGTGACTTTATGACCGGCCTGAACCAGACCGGTAGCAATCGAGCCACCGATAAATCCGGCAGCGCCGGTGACGAATACGTTCATGGAGTAACTCCCTGCGTGAGTAAGTGATGGGACGAGTATCGACCTGTGGGTCGGAGGGAAAAACCCGCCCCCGGCCAATTCACTCTTGCGCAGAGGTCACGAATCAGCCCTTGAAATCGGCGCTGGCGTAAGCAGCGAGTTTGCTCTGGATAAAGTCGAGGAAGCACTGAATGCGCAGCGCCAGTTGCGAGTTACGGTAGTACACGGCGTTGATCGGCTGGCGATAACCGCTGTTGAATTCGCCGAGCAGGACCTTCAGGCGCCCGGCACGAATGTCGTCAATGGTCATGAAGTGCGACAGGCAAGCGATGCCCTGCCCTTCCAGCGCCAGATGGCGCACGGTCTCGCCGCTGGAGGCGCTGATCGCTGGGGTGATTGGCCAGCGGTCACCGTGCACGTAGCGCAGCGGCCATTGGTTGAGGCCTTCGTTCTGGGTGAAGCCGAGCAAGGTGTGTTCGCTCAGGTCGGCGACTTGCTGCGGCGCGCCGTGTTTTTCCAGATAGGCGGGGCTGGCGACGATCAGCAGCGGGCTGCAGCCGAGCGAGCGTGCGTGCAGCGTCGAGTCGGCAAGGGTGCCGATGCGGATGGCGATGTCGGTGCTTTGTTCCAGCAGGTCAATGATCAGGTCATTGCTGTTGAGTTCGAGCTGGATGTCCGGATAGAGGCGGCGGAACTCGTTGATGTACGGGACCACCGCGTGGAGCATGAACGGTGATGCGGCATTGATCCGCAAGCGCCCGGACGGGGTTTGCTGACGTGAAGACAGACGCTCTTCGAGTTGCTCCATCTGATCGAGAATCAGCTTGGCCTGCTCGAAGAAATACTTGCCCTCCTCGGTCAGGTCCATGCGCCGCGTGGTGCGGTTGATCAGCGTGGTGTCGAGCTTGGCTTCCAGCTTCGACAACGTGCGGCTGACCGCCGATGGTGTCTGGCCGACTTGCTCGGCGGCGGCGGAAATCGAACCGCATTCGATCACGCAGACGAAAATCTGCAACTCATCGGATCTGGCTTTCACGGGTGTCCTCTTTGAGATCGCCAAGATCGCAGCCTTCGGCAGCTCCTACATGGAAATGGGTTCCTGTAGGAGCTGCCGAAGGCTGCGATCTTTTGCTGTTACCACCGATAGTAGCTTGAAACACTCAAGCCTTGAGGCCAAACACCTCGGTCAGATGCTGCTCATAACGCGCCACATCAGCCTCGATGTTCGGCCGTTTCATCACGTCGACACAGAGGAACGTCGGCAACCCGGTCATACCGAGAAACTCGTTGGCCTTGTGAAACGGGAAGTACACCGCATCCACACCTTTGGCTTCAAAGAAATCAGTCGGGTCATCGAAAGCCTGCTGCGGTGCGTTCCAGGTCAGCGACAGCATGTATTGCTTACCCTGAATCAGGCCACCGCTGCCGTACTTCTGCGACGCGTCTGAACGGGTGCGACCGTCGCTGGCGTAGAGGCTGCCGTGGCCTTCGGTGAAGACTTCGTCGAGGTACTTTTTCACCGTCCACGGCGCGCCCATCCACCAGCCGGGCATCTGATAAATGATCACGTCGGCCCAGAGAAATTTGGCCACTTCTTCAGCGACGTCATAGCCCTCGTCGATGAAGGTGGTCTTGACGTCGACACCGCCGCGATCGAGCACGCTTAACGCCGCTTCGTGCAGGGTGGTGTTGTAGCGACCGTCGGAGTGAGCGAATTTTTTACCGCCATTGAGCAACAGCACTTTTTTCATGAGAAAGCCTCGGCGCAGCCAGTGGGCTGGATGGAGAAGGGAAACTGGAATGGCGGCAGATTAACGATCCGCCTCGCGCGGAATAAGGCCTGATTGCGCAAAATACATTTGATCAAAAAGCACGAATCGAATGCCGATTGTTGCCATAGCATTTGCGGCCATCAGAATTTGAGGAGTTGCTGCGATGAGTGAACGCCTGGGTTTTATCCTGCACGCCAAGACCCGCCCGGAAAAAGCCGAGGCTTTCGAAGCGCTGTTCCGCGCTTACGTTGAGCCGAGCCGCGCCGAGCCGGGCTGCATCGAGTACCACATGCTGCGCGATAAAGAAGACCCGACACTGTTTATCTTTTACGAGATCTGGGCGTCGCAAGCGCATCTGGATGTGCATTCGAACTTGCCGCACATGAAGGCATTCTTTGAACAGCGCATGGGCTATCTGGAGCGCGATTTCGATATCCGCCAGATCGAAATGCTCAGCGAAGCCTCGGCTAACCGCTGATCAACAAATGGGCGCCAAGCGCGCCCATACCAATAAAGAACACCCGCTTGAACAGCACGGCGCTGATGCGTTCGCGTAGCCATTGACCAAGCAACATGCCGAGAATGGCCGGAATCAGCGCCAGCAGCGAAGCACTCAGTTCGCCGCCACCGAGGGCGCCACGCCAGAGCAATCCAGCGGCCAGCGCCAACGTCGAAACGGTGAAAGACAGGCCCAGCGCCTGCACCAGTTGATCGCGATTCAAGCCCAGCGCTTGCAGGTACGGCACCGCTGGAATCACGAAGACGCCGGTGGCCGAGGTGATGACCCCGGTGATCAAACCGCACGCCGGACCCAGCCAGCCTTCATGGCGTGGATTGACGCTCAGCGTTGGCAGAAACAAACCACTCAACGCATAGAGGAACAGGGCCGCGCCCAACCCGCGCACCACCCAATGCCCGCCCGTCATGCCGATCGACAACGTGCCGATAGCGGTGCCGAGGAAGATCATCAGCAGCATTGGCCACAGGCGTTTGATCAGTACTTTCAAATGGCCGCCGAAGGCCAGTTGCCAGACATTGGTCAGGGTTGCCGGGATGATCAGCAAAGCGGCTGCCTGCGACGGCGCCATAGCCAGACCGAGCAAGCCCATCGCGACGGTAGGCAGGCCGAGGCCGATCACGCCTTTGATCAGACCGGCGAGAATGAAGGTCATGATGACCAGCAGGGACAGGGCCAGGCCGAGGTGCTGGTAGAAATCTGTGAGTGTGTTCATGGCGCTACTGTGCGCCAGTCGGGGTTGGCTGAAAATCTGCCATATACTGAGGCTGCCTCTCTTTTAGCAAGAGGCTGATTTTTCCATTGAGGCTTCTGGCCCATTCGCGAGCAGGCTCGCTCCCACATTGGATGGGTGTCGTACACAAATCCCCTGTGGGAGCGAGCCTGCTCGCGAAGGGGCCCGTCCAGACACCACAAAAACCAGAGGCTGCCACCATGCACTTCGACCTCACCGACCTGCGCCTCTACCTACACATCCTCGACACCGGCAACATCACCGCCGGTGCCGCCCGCAGCCATTTATCCCTGGCCGCCGCCAGCGCCAGGATCCGTGCCATGGAAGCCTCGCTTGGCGTCGACTTTCTTCAGCGCGGCCGCCGTGGCGTCACCCCGACGGCCGCCGGCAAAGCCCTCGCCCAGCACGCGCGCATCCTCCTGCAACAAGCCGAACGCCTGCAGCAGGATCTGGCCGACTATGCCCAAGGCGTCAAAGGTCAGGTAAGGCTGCTGTGCAACACCACAGCCATCACCGAATACCTGCCGGAAGTACTCGCGGACTTCCTGCGCGATCATCCCAATCTCGACATCGACTTGCAGGAGCTGCCCAGCGCGCGCATCACCCACGCCTTGCGCCAAAGCGCGGCGGACCTCGGGATCGTCTCCGATGCGGTCGACACCCACGGTCTGCAAACCCGACCCTTTCGCGACGATCCATTGGTACTGATCCTGCCCCCTGACCATGCTCTGGCGAGTCGGCCGTCGCTGCCGTTTGGTGAAACCCTGGCGCACGACTACGTAGCGCTTGGCAGCCACAGCGCGCTGGCGATTCACCTGGAGGAACAAGCGCTGCACATCGGCCAGCGCATGTCGATCCGGATCCGTGCCGATGGCTTCGAGGGCGTCATGCGCATGGTGGCGCGAGGTGCGGGGCTGGCCATCGTGCCCAAGGTGGCCATCGAGCGCTGGGCGGCGGTGCACTCGGTAACGTGCCGGCCGCTGGACGAAGTCTGGGCCCATCGCACTCTGCAACTGTGCGCGCGGGATTTCGACCACCTGCCCGGTTACGCCCGGGCCCTGTTTGATGCGCTGGTGCCTTGACTCTACCGCTAGGGGCAGACTCTATCCTGTGAGCTTCATTTCAGGAGTACATACAATGAGCAAACGAATGCTCGTGATACTGGGTCACCCCTCCACCGACAGCTTTTGCGGGGCATTGAGTGAGACTTACGTTCAAGCCGCCAAGGACGCCGGGCATGAGGTGCGGCTGTTGCGGCTGGATGCGCTGGAGTTCGACCCGGTCCTGCACGAAGGCTACAACAAGGTGCAGCCACTGGAACCGGATCTGCTGCAAGCCCAGGCCGATATCACCTGGGCCGAGCACCTGACATTCGTCTATCCGATCTGGTGGGGCGGGATTCCGGCACTGTTGAAAGGCTTCGTCGACCGGATTTTCCTGCCGGGTTTCGCTTTCAAATACCGCGAAGGCAAAGCCTTCCCCGACAAGCTGCTCAAGGGCCGCACCGCGCATTTGCTGGTGACCATGGACACGCCGTACTGGTACTACAAATGGATCTACGGCATGCCGGGGCTGAATCAGATGCGCAAGACCACGCTGGAATTCTGCGGTATCAAGCCACTGAAGACGCTGACCTTCGGGCCGATCCTTGGCTCCAAGCCAAACCAGCGCGATGCCTGGCTGGAAAAGGCGCGCGTGACCGCCGCCGTCTAAGGCTTTCCAGCCGCCTCAACTGACGGCGCACAAGCCGCCGTCAGTGCCTCTTCGGGTTCCCTCCACGAGCCCGTCCGTCGCCTGTGCACGTCATTTACGCGCAGTTGCAATTTTCCGATGGTATTGGACATATAATCGCCGCCGATCCGGCATGACGCCTGATCGCGCTACGCTATGTTTGACCATCGAGACGGACCTTTATGTATATCGGCAAAGCCGCCCAGCTGTCGGGCACCACTGTCAAAAGCATTCGCCACTACGAAGAAATCGGCCTGTTGCCCGAGCCCAAGCGTGAAGGCAAATACCGCATCTACAGCCAGCAAAGTGTCGAGGTGTTGACGTTCATCAAGTGCGCCCAGCAACTGGGCTTCAAGCTCAAAGAGCTGCAGGTGATCCTCAACAACTACCGTGGCGACGAATTCCCGTGGGACATGGCGCAACGAGCCATCGCCGAAAAAAAAGCCGAACTGGTGACCCAGATCGGCGATTTGCAGCAATTGCATGATGGCCTCGAGGCGTTTGAACACAACCTCAACGACGCCCGCCAGGAATGTCAGTTCGAACGCATCGCCCGTTATGGCGAAAAAAACCCGGGCACTACTCTGAACTGAAAACCCTGCTGCGCCGCATGACCATGCTCGCCTGCCGCCTCAGGGCAGGCGCGCCCGGTCGTTGGCGAATCAGCCCGGCACCGTCTCTCCCTCTGTATGCAGTGCTGGAACCGGCGCATGCACCGGCGCAATCGCCGCAAAGAACCACGGTGACACCAGCGTCACCAGGACAATGGTCATGACCCCGCTGGAAAACAGCGCCATCGCCACCAGTGCGCCGAGGTCGACAATCGGCTTGAAGTCGGAAAACAGCAGCGCCATGAAACCCACGGAGAAGATCACCACGTTGATCACCGTCGAACGGCCGACGCTGTGCATCGCCTGCAAGATAGCCGCGTCGATCTCAATGCCCTGCTGCACCAGCAACTTGATGCGTGACAGCAGGTGCACCGCGTAATCGACCACACCGACCACCAGGAACGTCACCAGCGTCGTGCCGATGTTCAGCTCGATGCCGAACATGAACATGAAGCCGTAGACCGTCACCGAGGTGGTCAGCAAGGTCAACATGCCGAGCACCCCGAGGCGTACCGATTTCAGCCAGTACATCATCATCAGCGTGACGACCAGCAAGGCCAGGGAAAAACTCAGCACCTGGCCCTGAGTAATTTCCTGCAACACTCCGGTCCAGATCAACGGCGTACCGGCGTGGGTCACTTCCAGGTTGGCAGGTTTGTTCACCAGCAGCCAGGCATCAAGACGGTCGAGCATGCCCTGATAGTCGCTGGCGACCGACGAGGTCATGGTGTACAGGGTCAAGGCCTTGGAGAAATCGGCGTTGAGCACGTTGTTCAGGTCCGAACCGCCACCGTTTTCGAACAGCATCACGTGCTGTTCGATCAGCGAATTGCCCGGCACTTCAAACTGCTCGACCTGCCCGTCGTCATTGACCGAAGTGACCTTCTCCACGGCATTCGGCACCCGCAGATAATCCGGGTTCATGTCGTTGAGCACCAGGTTCATGCGCTTGACGTACGTGGCCAGTGAGTAGCCGTAACTGACGTTCGGTTGCTGTTTGATGAAGTGGTCGAGCTTGTCGATGAACTGCACCACTTCGGTGGTCAGCACGCCGCGCGGCTCCTTGCTGTCGATGGCGATCCAGCCCGGCGCCGTACCCGCTACTTTGGCGTGGTTGATGAACTGATCGGACACGCGAATGTGGCTTTCCGGCTTGAAGTAAGCGATGCCGGAGTCTTCGATATCGACGCGGAAGGTGAACACGGTGGCCAGCGCCAGCAGCGGCAGCATGACCATCAGGATCGGTTTGCGAAAGCGGATCATCCAGGCACAGAACGCGACCAGATAGCGCGAGATGATCGACTCCTGGTGCACCACAGCCTTGGCTTGCTGCGGCTGATCCTTGCCCCAGATGGAAATCCACGCCGGAATCAGCAGCAGCGAAATGATCAGCGCCGCCGTCAGGCCGATCGACATGAACACGCCGAAATTACGGATGCTGACAATGTTGTTGGTGGTGGAAATCATGAACGTGGCGATGGTCGTCACGGTCGTCAACACCACCGGCACCACCATCAAGCGCTGGGTTTCGCGGTTGGCCTCGCGATTGCTCTTGCCAGCGTTTTTCTGCTCGTAATATTCAGCCATCACGTGGATCGCATCCGAGCAGCAAATGGTGAACAGGAACACCGGCAGCACACTGGTCAACAGGTCGAACGGCACGCGCAATAGCGCCATCAGGCCCAACGTCCAGATGGTGCAGAACAGAATATTGAACAGCGGCAGCAACACGCCCAGTGGTTTACGGAAGAAGAAAATCAGCAGCAAGGTAATCAACAGAAACACGATCGGGAACAGCACGGCCAGGTCGTGATCAATGATCTCCTGCTGCGCGGCGATGAAGATCGGCATGCCGGCGATGAAGATTTCGTCCTTGTACTCCGGGTGCTCGGCCTGATACTGCGCGACGATGCCGCGCACGATCTGATAAGCCCGCAGTTGCGCCTGAGCGTCGTCCTGCTTAGTGCCGAGCTCGGCCACCAGCATTGCGACTTTCTTGTCTTTGGACACCACCCCGTCGACCATCAGCTCGTTGCCCATGATCTGCGACTCGACCAGCGCCGGGTCCATGTCATAGGCATTCAGGGTTTTGTGGATCAACAGCTCGCCGTCGTCGGTCAGGACGATGTTTTCCAGGTCGCCCATCGAGGCCATTTCGCGGATCGGGTTGATCCGTTCGGCGAGAAAGGTCAGGAACAACTGATCATGGGAATCCCAGTTCTGGCTCTGGGCATGATCACGCAAGGCCTTGGCGTTGGCGTAATCGTTCTGCGAAAAGCCACCCTCGAGAATGTCCCGGGTCAACAACTGCGCACGGCTGTCGTCTGGATGGCGGGCGACGATCTGCGCCAGCTGATCCTTGTCGGCATCGTTGGCCAGAATCATCTTGCGCACCGACTGCGACATCGAAAACAGCGCGTTGAGCGTATTTTTGTTGAACACCGTTTGCGGGTTGTTCAGCGCCACCATGACCGAGTCGAACGTGCCGGTGAATTCACCCTGCAAATCGATGATGGTCTTGCGCGCCGGGTGGCTTTCCTTGAGCAGATAAGGGTTGGTGTCGGACACCAGCGCGCCCAGCGTATAAGTGAAATACGCCGTAATCGCCACCAGCAGGAAAACAATCGCCCGCGCATAGCGCTCGACGAAATTCAGATATCTTTCCATGATCATGCGGTTCCAGGTCGTCGGGGTCGGCGCTTAGCGGGCAGACACGGCAAAGTCCGGCAGGTCACCGGTTTTCAGCCCGCGCTTGATGGCGGTCTGGGTGAACAGGCGGTCTTCCAGAGAAACGTTGTACTGCAACTGGTTGAAGCGCATTTCCGAACGCGTGCCGTCGATGAAGTGCTCGGTTTCGCTGAGTACGATGCTGTCGATCGAATCGATGGTCGCGACTTTCTGCGTGCGCATCTGCTTGATCAGCACACCTTTGACGTCGAAGAAATCCTGACGCATGACCAGGAAATTCTGCTTGTCGATCCACACCTTCAGCTTGTTGTAACCGGTCTTGGCCAGCACCTCGGGGGACGCCGGTTCGCGCTCGATCACGTAGCAGTCGCGGCCCTTGATCTGTTCTTCGCCGACGAGTTTCTGCGAGTAGTCCTTGACGCGGATCTTGTCCAGATCGGCATACGAGTACTCACTGCCCATGAACGAGCCGCGCTTGTCGGTGGTGGAGATGCGGCGGGTCTGACGGCTGACCGGCAGGTACATCCACTGGCTGTCTTCCAGGCCGAGGGTTTCGTGCGGGTTTTCAATGTGGAAGGCCACGTCGCGGACGTCCGTCGGCGCGGAAAAGTACATGCTGAACTTGTCGCTGTCCGGGTAATCCTTTTGCAGGTAGGTGAACTCGCGAACCCGGGTATTACCTTTCTTGTCATGCAGGATCAGCGAAACCTGGGACATGAAGCTGTTCCCGTCATTGCGATCGCGTACCTGACGGATGATCTCATCGGCATTGCCAGCCTCGGCGGCACTGGCGCAGGCGCTGCCGAGGATCAGTGCGGAGGTGGTCAGACTTTTCAAAAACGGCAACATGACAACTTCCTTTTCGTTGGATGAGTGCACCTGCGCGAGAGCGGCAGGCGTGATGGGTCAGAACAGATAACCGGCCGACAGCCGCACTTGATCGCGCTTGCTGTACTCGCCGAAAGTCTTCTCGGGCTTGCCGAAGAACACGTCGACTTCCAGGCCGAGCTTGATGTAGTCGACCGGCTTGTAGGTGAAGATGCCTTGCAGCAAGGCGTCGTCCTGAAACGGCGGTGAGCCAGCGACCACCAGACGACTCTTGAGACGATCCTGCCAATGGGTGCCTTCGGCCGACAGGGTGAACAGCGGTTCGCGCTTGTCCTGCAACATGCCGTCCTGCCAGTCGAGCAACACCTGCTCCTGCCATTGCGCGGAGATCAGCCAGTCGCGCAACAGGTAGTCGACGCCCAGCAGCGACTTGACCATCGGCGTGCTGTCGGCACCGTAGGCGCGCGTCGGATTGGTCACTCGCCAGTTGTCGAAATACGCGACCTCGCTGCGCACCACGATGCTGTGCCCGGCGTCGATCGCCAGCCCGGCACCGCCCATGGTGTAACGGGGAAACTGCCGTTCCAGCCGCGTGCGACCGTCATCGGCGAGGCCTTCGACGGCGTACACCGGGTCTTGCTGACGGGCGCTCAAGGCAACAAAACTGGTGTCCACCGCGCCAATCCGGCCGTTGGCGCTCAGGCCATAGGAATAGCCCTTGTCGCCGTCATAGCCGGGCTTGGAATCGAGCAGGAAATACTGTGGATCCGGCGTAGCAAACAGTGGCGCGGCAAATTCACTGCCCTCTACCGGCGCCTGGTTTTTCACGAAGTCAGTGATCCACAGCGCCTCCAGTTCCCACTCGCCCACCGGTTGCGCAAAACGCACCATGGGCACGGCGATGCGGCTGTCTTCGAGCAGCGGCGTCAGACCATCGCGATAATCCAGCGGGTTGATCTGATCGAGCACGCGCAATTCATCCGCGCGGCCCCAGACCACTTGCTGCCAGCCCACTGTCACTTCACCGTCACCCAGCGAATGGCCCACGTACAAGTGGCGCCAATCGGCATCGAAACGGTACTTGTCCCGCGCCCGTTCGCTGTACGGATTGTTGCCGTCATAGCGCGCGTCGTAACGCACGCGGCCCTTGGCCTTGTAGTAACCGCCCTCCCAGTTGTCTTCCAGGTTAACTTTGAAATACACGGCTTTCTGCGTGACCTGATCGTCACCGTGCAGGCGCAAAGCCGTGGCCACGCCGACTTCACCGTCGGCGTAATCGGGCTTCAGATCAGCGACGGTAAATTCGGCCATCGCGGTGGGCGCAGCCATGCACGCCCACACCGCACCCACGATGTGACTGTTGTGAAATCGAGGCATCGCTACATTCCCAACCCGACACCGCCATCGATCACCAGACTCTGCGCGGTCACCCCGCCAGCCTCGGGGCTGGCCAGGTAACGCACCATCGCCGCCACTTCTTCGCTCTGGATGAAACGGCGCATCGGCAGTTTCTTCTTCGCGTTGCGCACGATCTGTTCCTGGGTGAGCCCGGCAATCGCCGCTTGCGTCGCCAGTTCACCCTGCAACATCGGCGTATCGATCCACGCCGGCAGAATCGCATTGACGGTGATCTGCCGCGAAGCGAGATCCAGCGCCAGCGCCTTGGTCATGCCGACGATGCCGTGCTTGGAGGCGCAGTACGCAGTGTTGCGCACCTTGCCGGCACGGCCGAGGATCGACGACATGTTGATGATCCGCCCACGGTCCGGCATCAGCGCCAGACACAGCGAGGTCACGTAGAACGTGCCGTTGAGGTTGACCGAAATCACCTTGTGCCAGTTGTGCAGATCCTCCGGCTCGTTCTCGTTGCAGATGCCGGCACTGTTGACCAGCACGTCGACGTACTCAACTTGCGAGCCGAGTTTCTTGAACAACGCCTCCATGGCCGGCAGGTCGGCAATGTTCGCCGCATGGGTTTCGACCCGCGCCTTGATCTGCTCCTGCTGCTCGTCGACCCAGCGCTGCAGTTCGGCCAGATCGAGATCCAGCAGGATCAAGCGATTGTCGGCGTCGGCGGCGAAATTCTCGGCGACCGCACGGCCGATGCCTTTCGCCGCACCGGTGATCAGAATGGTCCGGCTCATGGCATTTTCAACCCGCCGTTAACCGACAGGACCTCCCCGGTCAGGTACAAACCGCGATCGGCGAGGTACAGCACCGCTTCGGCAATTTCTTCAGGTTCCGCGTAGCGTTTGATCAGCAGGCGCGACTGGATTTCTTCTTCCTGACTGCCGATCAGCGCGGTACTCATCTCGGTCTTGACGATGCCCGGGGCGACCGCGTTGACGCGAATGTTGCGCGGCGCCAGCTCCACCGCCAAGGCACGGGTCAACGATTCGACCCCGCCCTTGGCAGCGGCATAGTTACTTTGGCCTTTACCGGGCTTCTGCGCCGCCACCGAACTGATGTTGACGATGCAACCGCTGCGCTGGCGCAACATGCCCGGCACCACCTGCTGACAGCAGAGCATCGTGCCGATCAGGTTGGTCTGGATCACGTCGATCAGGTCGCGTGCCGACATAGTCGCCAGCAAGCCGTCACGGGTGATGCCGGCGTTGTTGACCAACAGATCGATACGCTGAAAATGCTGATCGACCCGCTCGAAAAATGCCTTGATGCTGTCGCCGCTGCTGACATCGCACTGCAATGCCAGGCAATCGATGCCCGACGCCTGAACCTCATCGCGCAAGGTCATTGCCGCGACTTCATCGCGCACGTAACTGAACGCAATCTGATAACCCGCCCCGGCCAGGGCCAGGACAATCGCCCGACCGATGCCGCGACTGCCACCGGTCACTACTGCTACTTTATTCGGCATGACCGTTCCTTAGAGCGAGTTGTCGGTTTTGAACTGGGCGAGGCTGAAGCCGTGAGTCGCGGCCAGTGCACGAATCTGCTGCACTTGCTCGCGGCTGATGTCGCCGTAGGAGTAGTGCTGTTTCATACCGGACAGGCCCATCAGCACCGACTCGGCCATGCACGCGTACAACTGACCTTGCTTGAGATAGGCGCGAACGTTTTTCACCAGGCCATCGCCCAGCGGCGTCTGCACGATGCCGCCGTGCATGTAGAGCACGTCGCTACGTTGACTGGCGAGATTCTGGTCAACGTTCAGCGGTACGGCGATGTCGCAGATCACGCTGTTTTCGGCGAAGTGCTCGGCAAAGAGAAACGGCTGCGGTGCGTTCGCCGCGCAGAGCACGATGCGCGCCTGTTTCAGCACATCAAGATCGTTGCTGACGGTGATGAAAGCGTTTGCGCCCAAGCGTTCTTCAACCAGTTTCGCCACGCGCAGCCCCAGATCGGCACTGCTGCCATGGGCCTGCAACAGCCCATCGATGCCGTCGATTTGCTGCAGACGACGGGCGAGGCGATCGTGCTCGGCGACGCCCTTGAGAATCGCGCGGGCGGCTTCGGCGTAAATCTGTTGCGCGGTTTTTTCCAGACGACGCAGGGAACCGTCGCGGCCGCTGCCGATGAGGATCAGGTGCTCGACACTGGTCGATAACAACGAGGCATAGGTCGAGGCGATGTTGCCCGCCGCACCGACCACCGCAGCGGTTTGCTCGCTCAGTTCCAGGCCTTGCTGCTTGCAGCCCTGTTCGATGGCTTCCAGACCCATGCCGATGGTCAGCGCGTTGCCGGAAGTCAGTGCCATGTCGGGAATCTGCAAGGCCTGGCAGTTGTTGGTGACGATCGAGGTGTACATGCCCAGCCCGGCGACGGTGTAGCCATCGGCGCGGGCATCCTTGATGCGATTGCTGACTTCTTCGCGGATGGTCTGCAGATCGCCGCTGGCGATATACGCCGCCATGGCATCGGAATCCATGCACAGCGGGTACAGGGTGAACTCCACGGCGGTGCCGAGTTTCGAGCGAATCTGCACCGGTCCGATTGGCGCGGCACGGCGCTCGGGGGCCATGCGTTTGATGAACTCGCGTTTCTGTTCAGCGCTCAGGGTCGACAGTGAAGGATCGACGTCGCTGAGCATGTCCGAATCAATCAGATGGTTGATGAACGCCACGCGCGCCACCACGCGCACGTTCTCGTCAGACTTTGGGCGGGTTTCAGTCTCCTTGAAGCTGACCTCGCGCGCTGGCACGTCCGCGATGCTGTCGGCACACACACCGGCGGCCAGCGGGAAAGCATCGCGGCGGCGCAGCATGTCGCAGACTTTCTGCAGGGAGCCGATCAAGCCGTCGATTTCTTCGAAGGTGATGCACACCGGCGGTTCCAGGCGGATCACATTGGCGTTGCTGCCCGACGGCGCCACGCGCAGGGATTCGAATTGCAGCAGGTAGCCGGCGATGATGTAGCCCAGCGCATCGTTGTACTGCGCCGAGGCCTGAACCAGCGAACTGGTGCCGGTCAGGTCGTGCAGTTCGAAGCCCAGCAGCAAGCCGCGCCCACGCACGTCAGCGATCACGTCCGGGTAGGCCGCTTTGAGTTCCAGCAGCGAAGACTTGAGGTATTCGCCCTTCTTGTTCACGTCCTTGAGCATCGCGCTGTCGTTCTCGAACAGACGGCGCAAGGCTGCCAGGGCGATATGGCAAGAGGCGTCATCTTCGGCGAAGGTCGAGCTGTGGATGTAGCTGAAATCGTTTTCGTAGTGGCTGGCGCGAATCACCGTCGCGGCAATCTTCATCAGGCCACCGCCGAGCGCTTTCGACAGGCAGTAGTAATCACCCTGCAAGTTGAAATGACTGGCGCCGAGCAAGGTGCCGGTGCGGCCGAAACCCGATTGCACTTCGTCGATGATCAGCGGGCATTGCTGCTCGTTGCACAGACGCCGCAGACCGAGATAGAACTCATTGGCGAACTCGTTGATGCCGCCCTCGCCCTGAATCGGTTCGAGCAATACCGCCGTGATCGCGCTGAATGCTTCGCGGCGCACTTGCAGGGTTTCGCCGTTCCATTCCAGGCTCAGCCAGTGACGCACGTGACGGGCTGGCAGCTCCTGCAATTGCTGTGGCTGTTGTGGGTCGATGAACTCGACGTTGAGGCCGAAACGGGCGAACGGCTTACGGTACTGCTTGCCATAGGTCAACTGAACGGTGTTCACCAGTTTGCCGTGGAAGCTGCCGCGCACAGCGAGGAACACCGGCTCGACATGCAGTTGCGCCAGGTTGTGCTGACGCACCGCTTCGGCCACTTGGCGTACGGTCACGCAGGACAGATTCTGCGGCAGCAGGCCGACTGGCAAATCGAGATCGTCGATGTCCAGTTCGACGTAAGCCTTGTCGCTGGCAACCAGATTGGCGAGGGCGAAATCACGCTCGTCGAATTGCTTCTGCAGGTTTTTCTGACGACGGTATTCGGCGTGCTTGACGGCGATTTCCACCGACTCGGCGCCACTGTTGGAGAAGGTCGAAATGTAGCGTTCGCTGTTGTTCAGTTCACGGTTGAACGCTTCACTGAGTTCACGCCCCAACTGCCCCGCCGCACCGCGCACCGACATCTGCGCGTTGAACGGCACATCGGCGCGCAGCAGGTCGACGAGTTGCTCGACAAATTGCGGATCGTTGTGGCCATACAACGCGGCGCCGTAGCCGCCGAGGAAGTCGGTGACGGTCACTTCATCGCCCTGGCGGTCGCGGTAAAACAATTTACTGCCCAGCGCTCTGTGGAACTGGCATTCGAGGCCCAGGGCCTGCATCAATTCAACGAATTTCGGCCGTACGTAATCGCGGTAATCCATGACAGTTCTATCCCTTGAGTAAAAAATCAGCTGCGTTTCGTTGCATGCCGACGGTCAGTCGGCCGCGTGAAATTCGAGTTGGTAACCGGCGCTGAAACCGTTGTCGTCGCGGTTGATGACCAGACAATCGTGGAGCGCGGCATCGCGCGGCCCACCGATCACAAACGGCAGATGCGCATCCACCGGCTGCTGCAGACCGCTGACCGGCGGGATGCTTTGCGCCTGCAAGGCCTGCCGGGCAAAGATCAGGTCAACCAGGCTCGGTGCACCACTTAGAATGCCGGTCAGCGGTGTGCTGCTGGTGATGTGCGCGGCGCCGGTTCGCGCCAGCGTGCGGGCCAGATCGGCATCCTTGTGCGGATCGCCCGTGGCGCTGCTGATCAGCAGATCCACCTGTTTGTCCGGCAGGTTCAGCGAGTCCAGACGCGGATGTGCGAACAGTGCTGTCAGGCAGGTTTGCGGGCCCGCCGGCAGATCATCGGCGCGGCGCAGTACCAGCGCCGCCGAACCTTCGCCGGCAATGCCGCCACGGCCCTGGCGATCAAAGGCACGCAGGCTTGGCGAACCGTCGGTGCTGATCACCCCCGCCTCGGCCAGTGCGGCAAGCGCCAGCGGATCCAGTTCACTGCCCGCGCCCACCACAATGGCCGCGTCGATCCGACCGCTCTGCAACGCCGCGCAGGCTTCGCGCAGCGCCGCCAGATTGCCGGCCACGCCTTGCATGTAGGCGTTGCATTCGCACTCAAGCTTCAAGGCCAGACTGACGACGCCGAGCAAACCGTTGCTCAGGCTCTTGAGCACCAGGAACGGATCGAGTGCGCGCTCCTGCAACACGCGTTTGGCCAGACGCTGCATGTCGGCACCGGTCTCGGTCTGACATTCGTGCAGCAGTTCGCCGTAAGACGCGAGCGACGGATGGGTGTAACCGCCCTGGCAGCAATAGAGACCAAAACGCACGTTGTCGCGGCCCGGTTCAAGCCCGGCTTCTGCCAACGCCTGGCGCACCGCACTGACACCCCAGATCACCGCCGGCGGACAGTAACGCTGGAGGTTTTGCGCAACGTCCTGACGGCTACGTTGATGATCTCGATCAGCGATGTGTCCGAATGCAGTGACCCGCTCGCTGTGGAACAACGACGAGTTCAGGGGCGAGATCGCGCTACGCCCTTCGCGGGCCGCCGACCAGAAACCCTCAACGCCCCAGCCGGTGGGCAACACACAGCCGCTGCCGGCGATCGCGACAGGTACAGTGGCAACAGTCATTGTCCGTGCTCCCGATATTTGCCAAGGGCCAGCGAGGTATTGAGGCCACCGAAACCGAAGGAATTACTCAGCGCGTAATCCACTCGGCGGCTGACCGCCTGACCGGCGCAGTAATCCAGATCGCACTGTTCGTCGGCGTCATGCAGGTTCACCGTTGGCGTGACCAAATCGTTGAGGCAGGCCAATGCCGTGACGATGCATTCCGGTGCGCCAGCCGCGGCGATCAGGTGACCGAACTGTGATTTGTTGGCGCTGACGGCCAGGGTTCGATAATGCTTGTGCTCGGCGAACACACTTTTGATCGCCAGGGTTTCGGCGACGTCATTGAGTGGGGTCGAGGTGCCGTGGGCGTTGATCAGATCGATCTGCTGCGGGCGTAGCCCGGCGTCGTCGAGCGCGGCCTGCATCGCCAGTGCCGCACCGCGCCCTTCGGGTTGCGGTGCGGTGACTTTGTAAGCGTCCAGACTGCTGCCGAAACCCAACACCTCGGCATACGGCGTGGCGCCACGGGCCAAGGCATGTTCGAGGCTTTCCAGCACGACGAAACCACCGCCCTCGCCGGCAATCAGACCGCTGCGATCACGATCGAACGGGCGACACAGATCCGCGCCCCAGCGTTGCTCGCCCGAAGCGGCACCCAACAGATACAACGCCGCCATGGTGTCGAGGTTGAGCACCGAGTCGGCGCCACCCGCCAGCGCAACGCTGACTTCTCCGCGACGAATCATCTGAAAGGCATTGCCAATGGCTTGTGAAGCACCGGCGCAGGCACTGCTGATGTTGATCACCGGCCCTTCACAGCCCAGGTCGTCGGCGATTACCCGCGCCAAACGGTCATTGCTCTGACGCAGCGAGCCATCAGCATTCACTTGCCCCGCCCGCGGCATCAAGTATGACCAGCTCGGGGTGCCGCCATTCGGCGCTTCGGTCAGCAGCATGTCGGCGAGCATGTGCTGCGGTGCGCCCGAGGCACACAGCACCGCCGCGCCACGCAACTGTTCTGGCTGCAAACCGCTGTCACCGACGGCCTGCGTGGCAGCCACCCAGCCAAAGCGGCTGCGCTTTTCCAGCGGCATCGTCCAGGCCGGATGGCTGTGCAGTTTTTCCGGCAACAGGCGCATGTCGACAGGCGCTGCATAACGCACCGCGAACGACGCCTCTTGCACGTCGTCCGGCTGCCATGGCCGCACGCAATGTTCGGCGCCGAGCATTTTTTCCCAGAGGGTCTGCCATTCGAAACCGAAACCGGTGACGGCGCCCATGCCGGTGATCACAATCCGTGTCGCACTCATGCGTGCTTCTCCATGGTTTCGCTGGTCAACAGCAATGCGCCCCAGTGACCGGCGCGAGTGTGGCTGACAAGCAACGTGTAGCCCGGCGTCGCCGCTACTTCACAGCTCAGGTGCAGTGTCAGTGCGACTTCTGTCAGCAAGCCGCTGGCGCCCAGTTCACCGGTCATGGCACGGGTGCTGCGAATCTCGCGCGGGAAAGCTTCGAGCAACTTCATCACTTGCCCGTCAGCGCAATTGCCGACGATATGCTCGACGTCGCCGACCCGCAGTTTTTCGACGCTCAGAACCTGATCGATGACGCGCCGACCCACCGCCACAGAGCGTTGCGGATCGTTGCTGTAACCACGGGCAAATCCGGCAATGCGCACGGCGTGTGCCGCACCCGGCGCTGGTGTCGACGCCAGCAACAGCGCGGCGGCGCCCTCACCGAAAATCGGTTCGTTCGCCTGATCGGGCTCGCGCAGATACAGGGCCGGGGTCAGGTTCGGGCTGCTGCTGACCACCAACGCGGCGTCGGCATGCCGCTCGCCGATCTGCTGGCAGGCTTCGATCAGCGCATCCAGCCCGGCATTGTCCTGGGAACAGAACCCGCCCATCGGCCCGTGACAATTGAGCGCTTCAGCCACATAGGCCATCACGCTGCTGTTGAGCAGGGTCAACGCATGCAGGGGCGGTGTGTTGGCCAACAATTGGCTGAGTTGTTTGTGTGGCTGTTCGATGATCGCCTGCACCGCATCCCAGCAAGGGCTCGGCGCATCGACTTCGGGAATGGCCGCTGTCAGGGCAATGCGTGACGCGGGCAATTGCAGCGCCGCCAGTGCTGGCGCCAGCCGTGCGGCGCAATGCAACAGGCGCAAGCCCTGCGGTTCGACGCTGCGCTGGATCTTGCGATCAAACAGGTCACTGGCCAGTCGCGGCGTCGGCAAGGCAAATGCCTGACGCTGTGCGTCAAAGGCCAGCGGTTGCGCCGCACAGGGTGTGCCAAGCAAGTCCGCGCATTCACTGCCTGCCACATTCAGCACCGCAGCGGCATTGAGATAGATGGCTCGGTTCATGTCATGCCCTCCCCAGAATCAGCGAGCTATTGATGCCGCCGAAGCCGAACGAGTTGGACATCACCACGCTGATCGGCTGTCGTACCGGCTCGTTCAGGAACTTCAGCGAAGGGTATTCGGCACGCTCGGGTTCGTAATTCAGGGTGGGCAACAGCACACCGTCACGCAGGCTCATCAGCGACAGCACTGCTTCGATCGCGCCACTGCCTGCCAGCGAATGACCGATGGCAGACTTGTTGGCGGTGAATGTCATGAAATCCTGGCAGCCGCCGAACAGACGCTGCAGCGCCAACGCTTCACAACTGTCATTGGCCTGTGTGGAGGTGCCGTGGGTGTTGACGTGTTGCACGGCGCTGCGCAGCAGCCCGGCGTCTTCGATTGCTGCTTCCATGCATTCCTCATATTTACTGCCATCGCGGCTGCTGGAGGTCATTTTCTGCGCCTCGCAGACATTCGCGTAACCCAACACCCGGCCCAATGGCGCAGCCTTGCGCCGCTGCGCGTGTTCAGCGGATTCGAGAATGACCATCGCCGAGCCTTCGCTGAGGACAAAACCGCTACGGTCAGGCATGAACGGGCGGCTCTGTTCGCTCGCCGGCAAGTCGGCCTGACAGAGCGCGCCGAGGCTGTTGAACATGTAATAAGGCAGTTCGTTGGCCATCAGTTCGACGGCGCCGCAAATAGCCAGATCGATCTCGCCGCGCTCGATGGCCCGGTAAGCACTGCCGATGGCCATGGTGCCGGCGGCACAGGCATCGGAATGGGTCGAGATGTGATCGCGGATGCCGAGCCGATCGGCCAGGTGTTGCGTCTGTTGATCGACCCGCCGGGTGAAGGTCGCGCTGGAAGGTGCCGGACTGTCCAGCAGACGGTCGAGGTCGACGCGTCCGGCCTTATCCATGCAACGGCTGAGCCGCTGCAGATCGTGGCTGTCGGCACAGTACTTGTTGGCGCCCAGAAACAGACCGCTGCGACTGTGGGCAAAGTCTGCCGGCGTCAGGCCGGCGTGCTCCAGCGCCTGCCGGGCGACGTACTCGGCCAGCACACTTTGTCGCGGGTGCAGCGCCGCATTGCCGCCGAAACCGGCACCGATCTGCTGCCACTGCGCGTCATCAATAAACCCGGCAGCGCTGTTGCTGAATCCCAGCGCCTTGAACCGAGGATGTTCGCGGACACAGGATTGCTTCCGGCAAATCCGCTCGAACAACGTGGCAGCGTCCAGCGCCATGGGCGCCACCAGACCGAACCCGCTCACATAGACTTCTCGTGCCCGCATGAGAACTCCTACACCGCTTCTTTGGCGTGAGTGGCGACAAACTGCTCAACCAATTGACGCGACACTTCATCGCCATCCACCGGCACCAGACGCGCACTGCACGCGCCGCAAACCACTTGTTGGCGCTCGTTCAGAACCGCCTGGTGAGCATTGCAATCCGGGCAGGTGGCCGGCAGGTAGTTGAAAAGATTGCGGCACTGGTTGGCCCAGTTAAGCACGGTGGTCGCGGCGAACACCTGAGCCGGTTGCATGCCCGCCTTCAACTGATCCGGGGTGTAGGCGCTGAGGCTTTGCTCAAGCAGGGCTTTGCCGCTTTCGGTAATGCGACCGTTGGCGAGAAATTCGCTGGCATCACCGCAAACCGCCACTGCATGGTCGAGCACGCTGGTTTTCGGCAGTGTGCAGCCATATTGGCGGCCCAGCTGGAAGCTCAGGTCGACGATGTCCAGCGAGTCGGCGCCGAGGTCTTCGACAATGCTGCTGTTTTCTTCGATGTCATTCGCATCCATCACCAACAGCTGTGCGAGGATTTCGCGAGTGCTGGCAACGACATGTTCCAAGTCCAATGGATTGTTCATTTCTATCTCCCTATATGTCGTGACTACTTCATGAATTCGACTTATGAAAAGTAACTTTTCCCACAGCAACTTCTCACGCGGCGGGAATCTAAACTCTGCCCTTAAGGGGAGAGTCAACGAACTATTCAAGGTTTTTTTACAAGTCGAAAAAAGTCTGCAAAACCCCCACAGACACCGCACCTCCTTGGTGCGGTGAACGACTTATTTACTTAACAAAGACGGGGTAAGGTGGGGCGCCCGCGGTATCAGGCAGGCCGACTATCGAAAGCAACTAAGGACGCAACGGAACAGACGCACTAAAAGTAAAAACCAGACGAGTAAAATAGTTATAACTTCATAACCTTTGTTTTAGGTCAGTACTGACGTTAATTGAATTTGCTGGAAGGTTTACTCCCCCATCCGTAAAACCTGGCAGCGTTTATGGATATCTGAATGTCGAACACAGACATCTGGGCCAAGGCGCGGCGCTATAGGGTGCAGCTTCCGTTTGATCGCCTTGTCTGGAGCCGACACATGACCGCCCCTATCACCGTTCTACGCGACACCCATCCGCTGCCGGTACTCGATGCCTGCAAATGGGAAAAACTCGAAGGCGACCCGCACACCGTCAACCTCAACGCCTACACCAGCGAAGACGGCAGCAAGATCATGGGCACGTGGATCTGCACGCCGGGCAAGTGGCGCGTTGAATACGTGAAGTGGGAATACTGCCATTTCCAGGAAGGCTACTGCGTAATCACCCCGGACGGCATGGCGCCGATCCACCTGCGTGCTGGCGATATCTTCGTGATTGAGCCGGGCATGAAGGGCACGTGGGAAGTGGTTGAGACCGTGCGCAAATATTTCGTGTTCGCCTGATGCAAAAAAGCCGGGAGATCACCCGACGTGATTTCCCGGCAAACAATGTCTGATATACGCAAATCCCCTGTGGGAGCGAACCTGCTCGCGAAAGCTAACGATCAGTCACTTCCTCGTTGAAGCCACCGCCGTCATCGCGAGCAGGCTCGCTCCCACAGTTTGTTCAGCGCTGTCCTTCTATTGCAGGCTTGCGATAGCTGTTGATGATCGCCGAGAAATCCTTCCCGCCATCCCCACGCTGACTCATCGCCTGATACAACTGCTGCGCCACTGCGCCGAGCACCACCGGTTGATGAGCCTGACGCGCCGCTTCCGTTGCCAGCCCCAGATCCTTGAGCATCAGTTCCGCGCCAAACCCGCCGGTATACCCGCGCGAAGCCGGCGCCGTTTCAACAATCCCCGGCCACGGGTTGTACATCTCCGAACTCCAGCAACGCCCGGTCGAGCTGTTGATGATCCCGGCCAGCACCGAGGTGTCGATGCCCAATGCATCGCCCAGCGCCATCGCCTCGCTGACGCCAACCATCGAGATCGCCAGCAGCAGGTTGTTGCAGATCTTGGCGATCTGCCCGGTGCCGACTTCGCCGCAATGCACGATGTTGCGGCCCATCTGCGCCAGCACCGGTTGCAGCGTGGCGAACAGTTCCGGGGTGGCGCCGACCATAAAGGTCAGCGTGCCGGCAGTGGCACCACCGGTGCCACCGGACACTGGCGCATCGGCCATGGCCACGCCTTGTTTCGCCGCAGCCGCTGCCACATCGCGGGCCGTCTGCGGATCGATGGTGCTGCAATCCACCGCTGGCACACCTTGGCGAATGCCAGCCAGCACTCCGTCCTCACCGAGCCAGACGCTACGCACATGCACAGCCGCCGGCAGCATGGTGATTACCAGTTCGGCGTCTTCGGCGGCTTCACGGGCCGAAGCGCGAATGCTGCCGCCCAGTTGCTCCAGTTCCGCCAGCACGGTTTTATTCAGATCGACCAGATTCAGCGAGTGGCCAGCCTTGATCAGGTTGCGCGCCATCGGCGCGCCCATGTTGCCCAGACCGATAAATGCGATTTTCATGATCGATTCCTCAGCGCAGGTTGATGGTGGTGTTCACGCCGTCGTTGACGCTGTCGTCATCGAACCAGCGCGCCGTGACCGTTTTGGTCTGCGTGTAGAACTGCACCACTTGCTTGCCGTACGGGCCGAGGTCGCC